>Ga0224496_10000006_pt1 | contig 232825 bp, 215 predicted proteins | sample SF_Jul11_sed_USG_2_FD_168127 | JGI IMG/M metagenome (GOLD analysis project Ga0224496, IMG submission 168127) | Sediment microbial communities from San Francisco Bay, California, United States - SF_Jul11_sed_USGS_8_1 | ecosystem: Environmental > Aquatic > Marine > Sediment | place: USA...
GGTGTTGCTCATAATATCCTCATGGCCGTTGTGAAACGATGAGGGAATTCTAAATGGGGAGTACTATTTAAAGAAGGACGTCACGAAATGAACGGTTACGGTGAGCATACGTTGACAGCAAAGGCCACGGATGCGGCGGCGAACACTAGTACCTCGTCACCATCAATCAAGGTTTTTATTGATTTCACAGCACCTGCGGCACCGGTAATCACCAGTCCAAGCACAGGCTCAACTGTCAACACCGATACGCCTCAGATCCAGGGTACAGCAGAAGCAGGCAGCGTAATACGTCTCTATAATAGCGACGGCTCTACATTAATCGGTACCGCTACTACGAATGCGAGTGGTAACTGGAGCCTGACCACTATTGCGATAGCTTTAGGCGCGCATAACCTGACAGCCACCGCCACCGATAGCGCCGGCAATACCGGTAACACTTCATTGGTCCTAGACATCACTGTCAGTACTCCGGTACCCGATGTGGCCGCGTTGTTTTCAGCTGCACCTAATTGGAATGACTACGTGCGTGCCGCCGATCCTGCAACAGCCTGTGATGGCAGCGAGGGTGGTGCGTATTCTAGCTGCCTGCACGGCGGCGAAAAACGCTCAGTCGAGATCACCGGCTACACTAGCTGCGCTGGACTTAGCGCAAGCGACGCGCTTGGTGTCTTTGACTGGTTCTGTGACGACTCCAGTAACCCGGTACGTATGATCTCCAGCGGGCTGCGCTCGAGCACCTTTATGCAAGGAGCGAGTAGCAGCGAAGCGACAAACAAACTCATTGATACAACTGCACACTTTATAACTGACGGCGTGCGCAGCGGCGATATAGTCATCAATGTCAGCAGCTTTGACTTGAGTACAGTCGTGAGTGTTGACAGCGAAACGGAACTTAGTCTTGACAGCGACATCTTTGTCTCTGGCAATAGTTACAACATCGCACGACAATTCTTTCTTTCCGAAATGATCGACTTTGCCACACTTGAATGGAAGCCCAACGCTGTCACTGTAAAACTTGCGGGAAATACACTTTTCACAACGACCTCAAGCAAGTGGTATAGCAACCCCATCGTGGAAGACAATGATGGTGGTGAATTGGCGGCAGAAGGAGCCGTGTATGTAGTCACCACCGACCCGCTTGCCAATTACAACATAACAGCAAACAAGATCGCGCTTGTTGTTCAACCAGACGTATCGCTGACCGGAGCAGGTAACAGCTCTAACACACTACTCGCTGATTCGCGGAACTTTCTATGGTTAGAAGGAATAATTAATGCCCCAGGGAACCGCGTCGCTGTGTCGCTGTCTTTCACTAAATTTTCTGTACTGAGGAATTTAGAGGCGAATGGCACCAATACGTTAAATCAGGACACCGGTATTTTTATCGTTGACTCAAGTAGTAACCATCTTTCCTTTGTGACGGCAGATAATAATTCTTATCAAGGGATACTGCTACGTCGGTCAACCGACAATGTATTGTCACTCGCGCAGCTAATCAATAGCGCTAGTGGAAATGGTCTCAAGATTGAAACAGCGTCTAGCGGAAATACCGTCAGCAACCTATTCGTATTTGACAACGATAACAATGGAATCCGCATCGAAAACTCATCAGACAATTCGCTAAACAATATTTATGTTGCCAATAGTGGCCAAAATGGGCTGTCTATTTACAAGGTTGACTTCAGCACATTTAGCAACATCACCGTCGACAAAAGCCTGGACTTCGGCGTTCGAATTGATAGCTCCACCAACAACACACTATCTGACGTGCTCGTAAGCAACAGTCAAATCGATCACGGAATTTCCCTGGTCTTCGGCTCAAACTTCAATACACTCTCTCGAGTCCAGTCGATCGGCAACGGGACTCACGGAGTACATGTCAATGACTCGTCAGGCGTGAGAATAACTGATGTGCAATCTTTTGGAAACAAGCGGGGAGTAACAATTACTAGCGGCTCGGGCATCATATTAGACAACGTGATGTCGGCCAATAACTCTAATGCTGGCGTTCAGCTTAGCCAGCTATCCAACAGCTTGGTTTCGAATATAACCTCGGTAAACAACAATCGGGGATTACGCCTTAACAGCGCAGACAACAACGTTATCAGTAATGCGACACTGGCGAACAACGTCTTAACCGGATTGGACCTGGATTACTCACATAACAATGTCATTGGCAATGTGGCTATAAACAATAACGGTGAACAGGGTGCGTTACTGGTCTGGTCACAGAACAACACCTTATCGAATTTCGCCACAGCGCATAATGGACTTGCTGGCGTAGAGCTGCAAACCAATGCGCAAGGTAACTATTTTACAGGTGAACTCAAGTTCGGGAACAACGACACCGTAGGGGTTGGGTATGACTGTCTCGTAGATGCGGAATCGAGCAGCGGCGATCTACAAGACGACACAATAGCTGACGATGCCACCCACGAAGGGCTCTGCGTCGCGACGGGCAGTTCCGACTTTAACTCGACTACCGGTATTGTCCTGACTTCTTCTTTCACCGCAATGGTTACTACAGATACTGAAAACTATTCTCCACACGTCGATGGTGAAATTGACTTCTCCGGCATTAACGACTGGCTGAACTTTGAGCATGAATATCGTACCTGGGGCATTAATCAGGGTCCTTGTGTGTCAGGCCTAACTTGCCAAATACGAGACTGGCGATTGCTGCAAAGCGACAGCGTGTTACGCGCCTCACTTGATCTTCCTTCTCCAGCCATAGGCACTGCCGTGCACCAGTGGTCGAACACGTCGACAACAACGTTTCTACGAAATGCTGTGGAAATTTCCAATGACGGTAGCGGCAACGACAACGGTTTGTGCGAGTCAGACGAAGTCTGCCTTTACACCCCGAACATCGCCAGTTACCAGGGGCATGGCGAAATCGTTTCGCATGGCCTTGTGTCTGTTGGTGGTGTAAACAATGTCAGTCTGATGAAATATAGTACCAATGGAAACTAGGACGATGGTTTGACGACAGATCATTTGATATTGCGCTAAACCTCATTCGTTTGATCTCTATAAACGAAAGAGATGTGATAATAATCGGATTTCCAGCAGCATAACGAGTCTCTAAAATATATCGATTTCACCGGTTTCAACATCAGCTACGATACTACCTTCCTTGACCAGAGTCTCAAAATTGTAGACTGAATTTCGTCCGTTCTCTTTTGCGTAGTAAAGTGCCTTGTCGGCTCGTTCCAGTATGATCGGAGGGTAGTCTTGCTCGGTAATTTTAGCGTAGCCAATGCTTACGGTCACTGTACCCACCATAGGGAATGAATACGTCTCCATGGTATTGCGAAAACGGTTGAGTACGTTCGCCGCTGTTTCCATTGGTATAGGAGCAAGCACGACGATGAACTCTTCTCCACCAAACCGAAATAGTAAATCGGATGACCGAAAACACTTCTTCATTTGTTGTGACAATGTCAAAATCACTTCGTCACCATACATGTGACCAAATTGATCGTTAACCCGCTTGAAATGATCGATATCCAGGATAACCAGCCAGGCACTGGAATTATCATGTAACTGGCGAAGATTTCCTTCACAATCATCTTCAACTTCTTTTTTCTGGTTGATTTCCTGAAGTTGCAGTAAGCGTTTTAGTTTGTGATCAAAGCTACGACGGTTCAACAACCCGGTTAGCTTATCTCTCTCACTCTTATCCATAACCACCATAAAATTATTGTAAATATTGGTAAGTCTCTCGATAATCACATGGTATTTGGATAAGTTTCTCTCACTGACTAACGATATAATCCCTAGCACACTACCTTCACGAAAAATCGGGTAGATCAATCTATAGCGACCACCCTCAATTGACATATTCACAGGCTTAACCGTTTTTGCACATTGCTGTATTGCGCTATCAGTCTTTACTGGTTTCTTTCGGTCAGACCAAATCAGGCAATTACCCTCGCCAGATCTCGCCTCTACCCGTTCAAGTTCTTCCGCTATGTGGTACTTACCGTTGCGCGCAAAATTCAATAGTGAAACAGAGGAAACAGAAGTGAGATCGATAAGGATATTTACAAATGAACGATTCAGCATGTCGACATCGCGCTGCGAAGTCATATCGATAATATTGTCGAGTATCCTAGCCTGCATATTGTATACTTCAGTGTTATCTACGCGGGATACGGAATTGGTCCGCGGAAAAATATTGTCCGTCGGCACTGTTGTTTGGGAAAAAACTACACAAACTATGGACGACAGACACAATCTTTTACAAACCCAGTGATATTCAATCAAAATCCGAAGGCCTGTTTACCTTTCTTATAACGTGTTCAGAGACGTAATTCTTGAATATACGTAAGATCAATTTTGTTAAAAAGTGAATAGTAAATTTTCAAATGCAACGTTTTGAGTAGGGAAGCAGGAAGAATGGAAAGGATCGAACTGTGATTGTTCCAAGCGTTTCAACAATCTCTCCGATCAAGTTGGCGAAGACGCTTGTTGAAAATACTACGGTAATTGTGGTGGATGCATTTATTGTCTATCCTCGTGAAGACTATCGATGTCACTCCCTGTTGACTAAGTCGCGTTTTACAAAACCAGTACGACATAGAAGATCAACTTCAATTAGTGTTAGTCATTCACGTGTGCCGACACCAGAATATTCCTGGGCGTAATTTCGCTTGTACAAAACTCCGAAACATTCACCTTGTATCCTTTGGATTCAAGAAAAGTCGCCATATCGAACACCATCCACAATTCGATCGCACGTCTAAATAGTTGCCGCAGCAGGCTCAGTCGCATGACTTCGCCTTGCCGCTGCCAGGCCAGTTTTTCTATCGCTTGCCAATCGGTATCCCCAGCCAACTCATCGCCCTCGCGCTGTGCCAGTTTTTCACAGAACGCTTCAAATGACAGTTTTAGCCACGGTTTATCAATAGGTCGAATATTTTGAAATGCCACATCGGGATACTGTTGCCTGCGCAACATCTCGTATCCCAGTTTCCAGGCCATTTCCTTGTCGCGCAATACGAGTTGCGCATGTGGCGCAGTTTCGCTGCCGGTAACAGCGAGGCGCATATCGTCACGACTGAGTTTTAATGCCAGATCTTTGTTAAAAGCTATATAGCTATCATGACGACCAAGATGGTAGCAACAAGGGGCGATGTCCAGTGCTTTGGTCGTCGCTGATTGTGCGCCATGTATCAGTTGGCGATGCAGATCACCACATGCATGTAATGCAAGAACGTGTTTACCGTTAAGGTGCTTGAGCGTGCGACTATCAAGCGCATCCTCGACATGAAAAATCTGCTCCACACCCGCGCGGGCAGACAATCGTTGTCCCTCTTCGCACAAGACCTGATTCCATTCAACAGTCTCTACACGCTGTTGCCACAGTTTTCCAAGAGTGCGCCCGAGGTGGCCTTTGCCACCACACCACTCGAGCAGTGTCGTCCCTGTGTTTGTTAGCGCATGGCTGAAACGTTCGATTTGACGTTTTTTTCGTCCTGGGACTTCCCATCCAAACTGTGCTTCGTTCAATTCGTTAACTGAAACTGCGGACCTGGGTATAGCACACAACACGGTGAGTTTAGCCAATTCAGGAATATAGCGCGTCACCTGAGAAAGCAAAGCAGTAGAATCTTGTCCCAGGCGCGTGAGTGTATCATCGTCAAGACCGAGCAAATATGCGCTAAGATCTGGATAGTATTCACACCACACGGGACGCATCTCCCGATACGGCTGAGGTCGCCACAACTCCGCATGGCGAATCAAAAAGTCATCCAGATCAAGAAGACGTGTTTTCAATTGGGACTTTCTCTAAATCGGAATCGCTATTATAAACCAGCTTTCCTGCCCTACCAGAGCCCGTAGGTAGTCATAGGGCAGTGTTCCGAGAATCTACTCGCTGACTACTGAAAGTCTGGAGCAAGCACTTACCCGCGCCGGATTTCTATTGAGAATAAAGTGCAATTCAGCTCAGAAATCGGGGAGTACACATTGTTCGCGAGAAAATAAGAAATATTTGCTTTTTAAATCAAAACGGTTTAAGAATCCTGCTCAAAATCTCATTTGGACTGATCAGGAGAAGGACGGGGTTTGCCAACCCCTGCCGCTGTCGATATGAAATCAACCGACAACAAACTGGACAAAATTGTTGAACAGGCCCGACGCGATCGTGAGAAACGCGAACAAGGTTATCGGGAACAAGCTCTGAAGATGTTTCCGCACATCTGCGGTCGCTGCACGCGGGAATTCCATCGCGCAAATCTGCACGAACTCACCGTACATCACCGAGACCACAATCACGACAATAACCCACCCGATGGAAGCAACTGGGAATTATTGTGCGTTTATTGTCATGACAACGAGCATCAACGGCAGCTGGAAGCACAGAATGGCGCGACAGCAACTACAAAGAAGAGCACATCAGCCGCAACACACAATCCCTTCGACAAACTGAAGGATATGCTTAAAGGCAAGGAATAACGGTATTTTGCATTGCGCGTATTAATATGCAGCACAAAATACTGTTAATTATTTTCAGTGACACGAATTAAATCAATTGAAAGCAACGCTAGTCTAGAGGAATCATCAAGACTGACGTCGCAGCAACATCAACGCGCCACCAGCGAGAAGGTATAACGTACCTGGCGCAGGAACCGGCGTTGGTGTAGTTCCGGGAGTAACATTTGCAATATATCCCGGACGATCATTTATCGTCGCAAAATTCGCGGCATTCACGCTAATCATGAGTTGCATGGGATTACAGTTTACGGAAGTCATTAACGTGCCATCGGGATTGGTTCCGATAATTTGGGTTTCGCAGGTATCGTATGCCCACTCAGTGTATAACTGACCGTTCGGCGCATCGTCAGGAAGCACGCCGCTGCTGTAATAGTAGTTACCCATACGAGCAATATCATCCACCACGCCGCCTGTCCCGTCGCTAATCTGTAATATTACCTCCGACAAACCTTCGGCATATACGCCATCAGTATCGTTGACGACATTCAGGTCAATTGCATAGTCAATCATTGCAGACAAGACACCGGTTCCATTGACTTCCACTGTCCAGCTCACATATGCAGTCGCTCCACCACCCTGGCTTAACTGGGAAAGATAGATATCCGTCCCCATTTGATTGTTCTCATCCCACAAAAAACCTGCGTCCCAGGTTGGCAAAGAACTGGAACGACCAGTGACTGCCCCTAATGTGCTGGTGATAGTTGGTGTCGTGTCGCCGCTAAACTCGGTAGGATCTGCAACATCAACGTCGAAACCACCTGCAGCGGTATTCAATATAGCTGCGGTTCCTGTATCGCTCACCGAAAACTGGTTTAAGTCCAAAAAAGTAGAACCTTCTACCAGCGGAAAGGCATGTACCACTGGTATGGCGAAAATAGACAAGCCAAGTATGGCAGACTTGTATGCGATAGATTTGCTAAGGTGCGACATCAATCCCTCTCTTATGGAAAACATATGCAACGACATAAAGTGGGATAGCGTGACGAGATCCCTATTCTTGATTTTATGTGCGTAGGAATTGTCCCTGATCGAGGTTTAACAAGTCAAACAGTGATTCCTTATATGCAACTCCGATTAGGCATGACTAAACGTTTTCAATCGATAACTCATCTAGCACAGCAGTTGTAAGCCGCTCAGTTCGCTAAGTTAAATTGCGCGTGCAAGCTGCGCGACATATATCTGCGGAATATATTTGATAATTCTACTGTCAAAGCATCCTGGTCTTATCCGAAAACAGTGGTCTGTCCCCTCACGCGACTCAATACGGCAAGATTAGTAGTTGGCTTGCAAGCGCAAACCCGCATAATGCAACCAGGCAAAATTGTAGACCACATCAACATCCGCTCCACCTTCGACGGTGCGATACCCTACCCCCATAGTCCAGTTCTTGTGCAGGCGATATTGAACAAACATACCAAAATCGATGGCGTGTCCATACTTTGAACCTATCGCATCTATGTCGCTTTGTATGTGCCACTGTTTATTGAAACGCATTTCACCAGCGAGATGTCATAAAGGCACAAATCCAAGATCAGGAAAACTACTTTCCACTGCACCTTGCTTCAAGGCAATATCGGCGTGGCGAATTTTTGCGGTAAACCCCGCGTCCCACGACCACATCAGGATCCACACGCTGCGCATATTGAACACCTTTCAACTATCGATGCTTCAATACAACACACGACAAAAGTGCTATCTAGATAGAAAAGAAGTGGTATTGTCACAACGTGTTTTCGGCAAAAAACTAACTTCCGTTCAGACAAGTACAGAACTTACCCGCACCACTCCGCTACTGAAATAGCTCCCGTTCTTGTTTCGCGCGCTGAAGAATGTGTTCGATAAGCAAACGTGTTTTATTGGGCAAGTTTTCCCGCCGTAGGTAAATCAAATGAAAGGGTGCCTCTTCTCCCTGATACTCAGGTAACACACGCTGCAAACGACCGTTTTGAATATAAACATTGGCAACCATTGCCGGGACCAGGGCAATACCGGCAGCATACGACACCGCTTCGAGCACAGACGTCATATCATTGAGGATAAGTCTTGCTGTTATCGGCACATCAACAGTGTTGCCTTTGTTTTGTAATTTCCAGTTGTAATTAGAAAGACTGCGCGAATACACAATTGCGGGTATGTTGCAGAGATCTGAAACGCTTTCTATTCGATGTTGCTGTAATAATTCCGGGCTGGCACACACAATTCTTGGCGTCGTTGCGAGCGGGCGACTGACCAGCGTCGAATCTCTCAAGTACCCCACGCGTATCGCGACATCAAAACCCTGCGCCGCCATGTTTTGTTCTTCATCACTTAAATTGACATCGAGTACGATTTCGGGAAATTGCACGCAAAACTCAGCTAACCAACGCGACAGAAAAATACGCCCGGCTGTAACCGGAGCCGTAATGCGGATAGTCCCGCGAGGCTGTGACGAAATATCCTGCGATAAATCCTGAATGAGTCGCTGTTCTTCTGCCAGACGCTGACAGGAAGGAAGCAATTGTTCGCCTGCCTCGGTGACCGATAAATGCCGGGTAGTGCGATGCAACAACTGCACTTTAAGTGCGGATTCCAGGGCGCTGATCTGCCGGCTGAGCGTGGATTTCGGAATCCCAAGCCGATTCGCGGCCGCCTGAAACGAACCTTCCTCGACCACATAGGCATAGTAAATCAATGCGTTAGTATCTATCATCCCATTTATGAAACAGATATTCCCAATATTTGCAATTATGGAATTATAGCCAATAGGCGATAATAAGCCAGACGCAACTGAATGGAGAAAGCCATGAACACACGCATTTTTGTCGTTACAACTGTTTTCCTCGCCTTACTAAGCAATGCCAGCCTGGTTCGCGCACAAGATACCTCGGCGGATATGCGAACGCCGATAGAACTGGATCCGGAGGCCAAGGCGTTTGTGCTTGCAGAGATGCGACACCTGCTCGAATCCGTACAGACCATTATGGACGCTGCACTGCGCAAAGATATGAATAGCGTAGTAAGTACAGCGACACCTATGGGCATGGCAGCCATGCAGGCTACGCCACCACAAATTGGCAAGCAACTGCCTATGACCTTTCGTCAAATGGGGCGCGGCGTTCATGAGGCAATGGATGTTATCGCACGAGATGCCAGGGACTTTGGTGAACCGAACAATACGCTTGAGCAGGTCAACGCCATGTTGAAGTCATGTGTCGATTGCCATCGGGTCTTTCGCTTTAAATAATGCAGGAGTATTTATATGAACACGCTACCAATAGACGTAACAGCCTTTCGTAAAACAGACGTATTTGATCGTAACAGTATTCCCGCTGGTCTATTAAAAGATCACAATCTCAAATCTGGGGTATGGGGTGTGATTAATATCCTAAAAGGAAAACTGGTTCTTGAGTTTCTTGACGATGGCAAGATTGAGGTCTTAAGTGCGGACCGCCCAGGCGTCGTTCCACCCAGTCGAATGCATCAAATCCGAGCGCTTGAGGACGTCAACTTTTATGTGGAGTTCTGGAAATAGATACGATTGCGAGAATTGTTTATCACCCACTCAATTCTGATCCTATATCCCTATATGACCGCCCTGCGCAAACACATTGGTTTGCGCAGGGAACCGGGTCAACAGAAAAATGTTCGAACACTGTCTGTTAATTCGACAGGTTTGTGCTTTGCCCTGAATGAATGCTACTTCCCCGCCACCGCTTCAAGCGCATCTTCAATCTCACCCGGCGCGCACATAATGCTGAAAAATGTCGCGCCAGTATCGCTTTGCATCATCGGCAGATGGGGCCAACTTACCGCAATACGAAATCGTGCATACAGGGCCTCGACTTCGTTTCCGTACACCATGAGTTCATAGGGTAAATGGGCCGTACTGCGTGGGTTGTCCTTGTCGATGCGCGACATGATGTATTGATCACCGCTGCAATTTTCTGCGCCAAGACCGACACCGAATACCGTCATCTCCTGTCCACTGCTATCCATGCCCAGGCTCAGACGATACACTTCGCTCGCGCCGCCTTTTTTGGCTTGCAGATTTCCGGCAACCGCCTTGACCGCTTCGTCATGGTTGTCAAAATCGTTCAACTCACTTGGATCATCGAAGTATTCCATCATCATGGTGTAATGATATTTACGCATATCTGCGGCAGTCAGCACTTTATCACCAGAACCGAATTCCCTGGTAAAGCCAAGCACAGTCTTTAGCTTTTCATAGACGTCTGCATTGTCCTCTTTCAGACGATAGGCGCTCGACCAATAGATGGGGTTGGTGTAGGCAATTTGCACCTTACCGTCGACCACGGTTGCCGACGCCCGCATCACCGCGCCATATCCACCACGCTCGCTTTTCAGACTGCGCTGTTTGAGTTGCTCACTGGTAAATGCGATGACTTGTGAGTTGCCATACGGGCTATATGATCCAAGCACCGTAAACTGCGCCTGGGTGAGTTTGTCTTTTGTATTGGAAAGGGCAGCACCCAAGTCGCTACCTTCTTCGCTTGCAAGCACAAATGGTTGTACCCTTGATTCGGCGATTGCCAATCCACTTGCTATCGCTAGATAAAATACCACACACACCAAAAAACCATTGCGAGTCATGCCTCTCTCCTCAAAACTGTAAGACCTCGTTGACACCTAATGCGATTCAGCAACCTGATGCAATAGATATAGTTGCACACTGGCTAACTTGCCAGTGTGCAGTTTCGACTAAACAAAATATTTTTACAATGGAGGTAACGGTGTCGGCGTGTGAACACCGCCACGTCTCGATACGAGATTTGCCATGGTCCCGGCGAAAAAGCCGTTGCGGATAGTAGTGTCATAGAAATCTGTTGATGTCACTGTATGACAATCAGGACAACCCAGGCCTTGCGCTGTCAGCCCGGATGTACCACCGTGAACCTGACCTATACTTGCGCTGGTTTGCGGATCTATATATGTCTTACTGGTATTTTGTCCCGTCAGAAACTCATAGCTGGTGATGCCCGGCAGGAATACATTGAACTGCTTAACAGGATAAGTACTGGTATCACTGAAATTGGGCGGCGTAGTCTTGCCTGATCCAGCAAAATACGTAGCCTGTATATCGGCCTGACTACTGCCGAGCGATATCTTCATGGGAAAACTAACATAGTGATCACGAACGGTGATGAATCCTATGTTAATCGCAAAGGCGATATTGTAGACGCCTCCTTGTGCTAACTGAGTGTCATCGTCATTCATGGTCTGCAATGCACGTTGCACATTTGACCGAACAATTCCCGTTAAGCCATCGGCACTGGTAGGCGTAAAGGTGGTGTTTATCGCGCTGATATCGCCGCGGCTACCCGTAGGTGTACGCAGACGTCTACGAGGAACAGCGTCGCCTTCCTGCGGAATATAGCTGCTACCGACCGTAGCAAAATCAACTGAACTAGCCACACCAGACGGCGCAATAAATTGCGCATTCGTCGTTCCCGGAGCCATGAAAAAGCGATACGGGCTGCTAAACACTTCGCCAAACTTAAACGCATACAAGCCACCCGTCGTGGCCGGATCAAGCACGTATGTCGGACTGCCGTTGACAAGCTCATTCGTCTGATAGGGGCTAGTGCCACTATCACCATGACGACCTCCCGCCAACGGCTCGGACGGCGATTTGGTTGTGACATATTGGTCATCACTCCAGCCGATGGGATTCGCACGACCTAAACGGTGATGCCACAAATCCAGTTTGCCCGGTCGCTCGTCGGGCAAATACATGGTCAAATCAGACGTCGCATCCCATTCAGGCATGAAGCGACTATCGTCGTGACAAACCAGAAAACAGCCGAATTTCTCAAATCCCTGAACCGCATTTGGGCCCGTAGGATCGTCGATAAAAAAAGTCACTCTTGATTCCCAGATAGTCGAAGTGGCATTTGTCCTGCCACGCCGTGCATCATTGTCGATTGAGCTTTGTGACTCACGACGATGAAAACCCTCTCTTTGCCACTGGCCATTAGTGTAGTGGAGATAATCATGAGCGTCGCCCCTATCTCCCTGCCAGGTCACCTGAAAAAACATGGTGTCGTCGTTAAATGCCGCCTGCACAGAGACAGGTAAGGTCAGGGACTTGGTCGAATCCAGCCCAAGCAGCGGCGGTTTAGTCAGATTACTCGTGTTATCGGTACTGGTTTTTATAGGTACCGGTTCACCGCAACCAGACAACACTGTTGTTAAGACTACTGCAGATAAAATATTATTTCGTGTTTTCATAATGTTACACAGCCTCAAAATTGTCGGTATTTTAAATTTCTAATATTGTTTTTTGTAGCGTCTTTTCGCCTAAACTCTTAAATTTCTATGTCATTCTAATTTCCGTAATATACATAAATAATATCAGGATATTGAGCGCCATTTTTCGTCGAGCCTACTGATTTATTGGGGTATATATTCCCCTTGGACGGTCGATTAAGAAACCATCAACTAAAGGTCTCTTTCCAGACACTTTTATGAAGTTAAATCGATTTTTCGTGGCTTTTTCACTATATGTGGCTTGGGTAGTCGGTTTTTCTGTACACAATTACCAAACGGAAAAAAATGATTTAATGGCCGCCCTGGATTTGCGTCTGGTGAATGCCGCGAGAAATCTGCTCTATATCATCCCCGAAGACTTACACCACAAAAACATGCGTAAATCTGATCTATCGAAAGAGCAGGACAGGGAACTGCTTTTGCGGATGAATGAATACGTAAAAGTTAACGACGTCTACTATGTCTACTCCATGATTAAACAAAACGACAAGGTCTATTTTACTGCTGGCAATGGAACAGATGAGGATACCCAGGAACTCAATGGTGGCGGCTATTACTTCTATCTCTACGAAGAGGCGCAAGCGCATATCTATCAATCGTTCGAGGCAGAGCAGCCATTCTTTCACGACACGCAGGATCACTGGGGGAGTTTTCGTAGCGTGTTTATTCCGGTTTTTTCAAAAGACGGGACGAAGTTCATCGTCGGCGCAGATATCCCAACAGCATATGTTGATGAGCGTCTTCGTATCGAATTGTTTTTCACCGTAGGATTTTCTGTCCTGTTTCTCGTTTTTGGTTTGCCTGTGTATTTTGCTTTTACTTCTGAAACACGTTTGTGGGCAAAAAACCTGGAGCGAGAAACGCTTCGCGCCAGGGCAAATGAGGCCAAGTTAAGCACAATACTCAACCTGGCTGTAGATGCCATCATCACAATCGACAGAAAAGGTAAAGTCATATCTTTCAACAATGCCGCTTCCAAAATGTTTGGATATGCCGCGGATGAAATTATCGGAAAAAATGTAAAACTAATCATGCCAGAGTCGTATAGAGACAGACATGATAAATTTATGCAAACGTACCATGATACCGGTGAGCGAAAAGTCGTCGACAGGACTATAGAGCTCACGGCCGAACGTAAAAACGGCCAACACTTCCCTATCGAGATATCGGTAAGTGAAGTCAATCTTATCGAGGGTGAACGACTTTTCTCCGCAATTATTCGTGACTTGACCGAGAAGAAGGAAAAAGAAAAACAATTGCTGCACTTAATTGAAAAATCGCAAGAAGCAAACCGTGCTAAGTCCGAATTCCTGAACAACGTCAGCCACGAACTACGCACGCCCATGCACGGCATACTGGCCTTCGCACAACTAGGCAAGGCTAAGACGGATAAAACCACTCCTCTAGATCAGGAGAAGCTAGAAAAATACTTCGAAAACATACAAAAAAGCGGTAATAGACTAAAAACATTGCTTGACGACTTACTGGACTTTGCCAAACTCGAAGCCAATAAACTCCAACTCAAACTTGAACAGGTTTGCGTTAAAGACATCGTAGACGATTGTGTAGAGGAACAGCGAGCACTTCTAAAGGCCAGACACATTACTCTGTCGACAGAATATACCGCCAAAACCGGAATAACCGAGGCCGATTCGACGAGGCTGTCACAAGTGCTTATCAATCTACTGAGTAACGCCATAAAATTTTCCAAGGAGCACAAGGAAATTCGCATAAAAATACGCGATGTCGACTCGATTATGGATACGAAGCTAAACGCGATTGAAGTCAGCGTGGCCGATCAGGGACAAGGCGTACCACCGGAAAAAAGAGAACAAATATTTGAGAAGTTTACCCAAGCCGGAGAACATACAGAAGAAATCGGTGGCACGGGTCTAGGCCTGGCGATTTGTCGTAAGCTTATTCATGCCCATCACGGACACATCTGGTGCCAGGAATCCGAGTGGGGTGGTGCTGAGTTTGTCTTCAGAATTCCGGTACTCCAACACTGATCAATACGATCACGTGAGGCAGTAGCGCTGGTACCAACCTGACCACAGCATTCGGCTATACATTCCCACTCAGCAAGACTGCGACTTCTCAGACATCGGCATATCTGTTTCAAAACTCAAACTATAAGGGCAAATTTAAAATGACGATTGGGCGTTACTGGTACTGATGTTTGACTACCACTTCAACGACATTTTTCGAAAGCGACTATTGTATCGCTTCGGCTGGAGGTAAATCTGCAAAAACGCTCGGATTCATCCAGCTAAAAATGTTTTTTGTCAGGGCCTTGGGGCCAACTATTTTCAAATCACCGTTGCTAATTGCCTTGCGGTAAGGCAAATCTCCCATCCAGATATCGATCATGGTTTTGACGGTACAGGTGAAATAGATTTCTGATTCCTTACCGGGGTCTTTCACACAGACGTCAACAGCATCTTCATGCGCGATTAGCCACCAGTCAGAAAGGTCTTTGAGGTCTGTGAACTTAAATCGTATGACAGTTTCATTACCGGGAAGACGCTCGGGTTGGATACTGCGTTGTAAATAAAGCATAAGCAATTCGACATCATAATCGTCTTTGGTGATATAGCTTCTGGCCCAACACATCCCCCAGTCACCCAGGGCCTTAATTACCGGCAGTAATTCCTTGCATGACGCTGTTGGGAAGTACTCATATCCCTGTTGACCCGGAATTTTTTTCTTTACCGCCAGGCCCTGATCTACCAGAAACTGCAAGCGCTTGGACAATAGCGTAGGAGAAATCTGCCCGAGCCCTCGTTGAAACACATTAAACCGCGTTGCCCCCATCAACAGCTCGCGAATGATGAGTATCGTCCATTTTTCACCGATGATTTCCGAGGCCTTGGCGATCGGACAAAACTGTCCATATTCCATAAAAACACCTTTCTCCACAGGTTGTAGCTGCTTACTACATAAAGTGTAGTTAGATGCTACATGATCGTGAATATTTCCTCCAGCCTGGTTCCCCTAGACTTTTACCTGTCGGCGGCATAACCGCCAAAACCACATTTCATCAACAGGAGGAAAACATGAAAGCTTCAAACATTCAGGATACGAAAAGACAAGCTACCACAACGCCGGACAGTTCTCGAGAACGCGCCCTGTATACAGTGAGTTGGTTCTTACACGGCACTCGACCACTGTCAAACAACAGCGTCTATAACAACGCAGCTTGGGAGGTGCGTCATGCTAATGCTGGACTATAAAGATGTCGCATGGTGGTACTGGCTGGCGTCCAGCATCTGTCTGTGGTTTGCTGTCACGATTGAGCCACTGGCCTATAACGCGGCATTGGCTATCGGCGTGTGGCAATTGTTGCACTTTGCTATTCGCGATAGAAGCCTGAGCAGCTTTACCGTACAGATCCGGCTCGGTTACCTCAGCGTTTTGCTTTCTGCCATGCCTGAGGGATTCTTCTGGGTGTTGTGGATTCCAGCTATTGGCACTGTCGCGCGGGTAGTGTTTGGCTATTGCATCATGGCACGCATGTTAATGCTCTTACCCATTAATCGTACGCAGGATTTGAACTGGCGCTTTGTACTAAATGCGTTTCTTACGCGGCCGGTACGCGGAAACATCTTACACGGTCTGCCCTCGGCGGCCTGATCTCGAATTACATCATTCATCGAATTTAGGAGAAACATCATGTCACAAGCTATCAATATTGAAGCAGCAGGATTTGCAGCTGAGAATCAAGGTCTATTTAAACGTATTGCGGTCTTCAGTTATGGCGTGTTTGCATACACCGCCGGAGTCGCTGCACTACTGTGGATAATTCTGGCCATGGGTGGGCTGGCACCTGTTGGTCTGAGTGGTATAGAAGCCGGATCTACCGGCCTTGCCATCATTGTCGATACGTTTCTTATCACATTGTTTGCTCTGCAACACAGTGTAATGGCGCGCCAGGGATTCAAGCAGTGGTTGGTAAAACATATTCCAGCTGCCGCCGAACGCGCTACCTATATGCTGAGCACCGGCATAGTCGTCGCCACTACTTTGTACTTTTGGCAAACTCTTCCAGGAACAGTCTGGAGTATTGACAATACATTTGCTCAATATGCCCTTTGGTCGCTTTATGCCCTGGGCTGGGCTTATCTGTTTATAGCAACATTTGTCACCAATCATTTTGAGCTAATGGGTCTGAGACAAGTCTATCTGTTTCTTAAAAATAAGCCTTATACGAGCCTGTCGTTTACTCGCAAGTTTATGTATCGCTACAGTCGTCATCCAATGATGTTGGGCTTTTTGATTGGCATGTGGGCGGTGCCGGTGATGTCTATTACTCATTTCGTACTGGCTGGCATGTTAACCCTGTATATTGCGCTCGGTATCTTTTTCGAAGAACGAGATCTAATCCGCAACTTTGGCGACACCTACAGAAAATACAAAAAGGAAATCGCGACATTTGTCCCCGGACTATATTGACGAACGAGGGCAGCCGGTGAAATACCGGACTGCCCTTTCATTTTTTCGTGGTCATGTAAACTGATTTGGAAAACTGAGGGGCCTATATTACCATTGCAGTCAATCGATATTCATACAACTAACACGCAGGATTGAAAGACAGTGTCGTTGCGCATCAAAACTCTTCCCATCGTATACGTGATAATTTTTAGTGCCCTGATGTATGGCTGCACATTATTGTTCCCGGAGAATAACCTGAACTTTGAAGGCAGTTGGCAATTCGCGCTAGCTGTATTCACGCTTGGGCTTATCCTAATCGCCACAGGTGGAATACAGTTCCGCCGTGCCGGGACGACAGTCAATCCAATGACACCGGGGAACTCCAGCAGTCTGGTGATGACTGGGATCTATGCCTATAGCCGAAACCCAATGTATGTCGGATTTCTACTGTTTCTAATAGCGGTAGCGATTGTCGTCGCAAATATCGTGGCGCTTGTTTTTCTTCCTCTGTTTGTGCTTGCTATGAATTACCTACAGATTCAGCCCGAAGAAAACGCACTGGAGGATTTATTTGGCGAAGAGTATCGACAATATCGGAAACGTGTGCGACGTTGGCTATAAATCTCCTTCCTACTGCTTGGTGCGACGAAAACATGTGGACAATATAGTAATGTATCCCTAACAGGTCGGGCGTAGGAAACTTCAACAACTCTCCAAATTCTGGCCTATGAATCAGTTCACACGAGTCGCAACTCCTTTTGTGCTAGTTTTACTCATCGAATAAAGTTCTCCATAGGAGCAAAATCATGACAAACATCATCACCAAACTCTTGACTGATTACGGCCAGAGTCGCATATCAACGTATGAAGACACAAGCCTGACATCGTTTGACGATGCAAATCGTTCCTCATGCCACACACAGCTTACGCAGATAAAACAGTATCCTTATGCGAATATTCTTATTCCACTCTATCTTTTTACGACGGCAATACTAACGATACTCTCATTCAGCCTGTTTGATATCGAAATACCGACGTTTCACTGGACACTAAATATTCTCGCCACCCTCTTATATTTAGCCATATACATCGGCGGCGGTATTTTTCTGATGGAGAAACTGGAACGAACGATGGTTGTTCCGGCCAACTATCGCTAGCAACAAACCGGTAATAGTGAATTGCTTAACAATACTTGCGAAAAATCACCGTTATCGTTACCTAAACTGGACAAGACACGAATAACCCAGGGAAGCCTCATGCAAAATCTGAACAGACTCCGCCATTCCATATTTCTGTTATTGCTTGGGCTGGTATTTCTATCCGGCTCAGTGCTCGCCGACCACCTAAATGGAAACTATGTCGGCCTTGTTGATGGCGACAAGATCGTCTTAAAACTAGCGCAAAAACAAAACCGCCTGAGCGGAGAGCTGCGCAGTGACAGCGGTGAAAAACTGACGCTTGTAGGTGAAGTCGAAGCAGAAGGAACAGGATTATTCACCATACACAGTACCAATCCGTCCTGGGAGAACATGACGCTACGCGTGGAACAGGGAGATCAGCAGTCATTGGATTTGGTCTTCATGAGACCGGATCCGTTCTTTGGTTTACCTGTGCCGGTGTCACAGGCCAGTGTGACTAGACAACGCGCAGAATCCCCTCATGAACATGAAAATACATCGATGGCCGGCACACCTCAACGGTCACGAGAACATTCACGCAAGAAATCGCTCATCAATGGCAAAGCAATCAACACGACCGGCGTCATTGCTAGTATGGCGATACCCCAGCACTGGAAATATGAATACAACGCTGAAGATGATGTCATTGTCATCAACGACGGCTCCAGCAATATCATATCCATCAAAACTGCTTTGAGCGTCATCGATCCTCTCAAAACACTCAAAAAAATTATAGACGAGTCGAAGTCTTCCTGTGTTGAGCCTGACACCGTCGGGCAATCTCCCGCTGCAATTTGTAGGCAAAACGTAGAAGGAGAAGGCGAAGTCCTCACCGGTATTTTGAATAAAGATGAGATATCGATATTTTTCATTATCGCAAGCAAGGGGACTGCGATTAAAGCAAAATCACACTTAAGCGCTATCATAGACAGCATGGTGTTTACCTCACCGAGGTTTCCGCGAGACATGCACGGTGTTTTCTTAGTACGACATTCATATAGTAACAGCCGTGGAATGGATCCGATGAGCGTCGGCTCACGTTCGACGCTTAGCTTACACCCAAATGGTGAACTTACCCGTCGCTGGCGCATAGCGGGTGGAAATTCGGTCTCGTATTTAGGTGGCAACCAGGATACTGCCGGCGGAAGCTGGGAGGTCAGAGGCACTCGACTGCTTATGCGTAAACCCGGCATAGACGACGTATTCAGCTATAGACATTCGGTGGTGGGCGAAGGTATCGCTCTCTATGGTGCGGCGAAAGAACCGAGCTATTTGATTCGCCAGTAAATCACGGAGAGAACTACACCAGTATTCTGGTATTGCACAGGTTTGCAGGCAGTTGTTGCAAAGAAATCACTTTTAGGTGTTATTATTTGCAATAGTCGACATGATGGACCTATCGTAAACTATGGACAAGTCTCAGCGCATCGTATTGCTGCTAATCATTAGTGCCGTGGCAATCATAGCGACTTTTTTTATCCCGCCAATACCGCAGTGGCCTGAGTACCATCAGTTTGCAGACCAGCGCACTTATTTCGGAATGGCTAATTTCCTGAATGTCGCCTCCAATCTGCTGTATATCATTCTGGGCGCATATGCGTTAAGAGAACTTTCAAGTAGCAACAAAGGCGCTATATTTCAGCGCGACGTCTTACCAGTAACACTCTTTTTCGTCGGCCTGATGCTAACAGGTTTTGGTTCTGGCTATTATCACCTGGAACCTGATAACAACACGCTCGTCTGGGACCGTTTACCTATGACGATTGCGTTCATGTCGTTTTTTACTTATGTGATTTTCACCTGTATCGACAAGCCTTGGGGAAAATTATTGTTCCTGCCGTTGCTCATCATAGGTGCCGCCTCGGTGCTGTATTGGGATTACACGGAGAGCATGGGGCGTGGCGATCTGAGATTTTATGGGTTAATTCAATTTCTTCCCATGGTATTGGTTCCGTTAATGCTGATACTGTTTGGCAGAAGCCTGCCTCGAAGCCGTTATCTGTGGGGAGTGGTTGGCTTGTATGCAATCGCGAAAATCGCCGAGAGCGCAGATGCCGCCATCATGAACATTCTTTTTCTAAGCGGTCATTCAATCAAGCACCTTGTATCTGCGTTTACCGCCATTGCCTTGTTACGGGCCGCAACGACACGCTAATGCAATCGCTATCATTCCCGAATCAGTCTTCAGGCAGGGCATCAAACTGTTTCCGTTTGCTTTCGAACCACTCTTGCATTGCCGCTGGATTCTGCATGAGTGCCTGTATCTCCTGCATGGCCTTTAAATGATCCGTGTCCTGCTGTTGATACATCTCCATGCCATGTCGTTTGCTCAATTCGGCGAGTTGTTCAAAAGTTTCCGCTTGAAACACCTTGTCACAGGCACCACCAAGTTGCTTGCATGTCATAGACTTCATATTTCCTCCTGAAATAGTTATGTACGCGTAAAATTTTCAGTATACACGCCCGATACACTCGACCAAACTTAAAAGCCATGATCTCGATCAATGTTATTCGATTGGCTTTTGATCGCCTTGAGCAACTCATCAAATTTCATCTTCAGCATGGGGTTCTGGAATTTTGTATACATCAATTCCTTTTCCAGTTCACGAACTTTTGTCATCACCACCTGTTGCTGTGCATGAATTTCATTGAAATTTCTTTTGTGTCTGTTGATTTTGCCTTCCAGGTAGGCTCTGGCTATAAGGTCTTTGACTTCCCCATCACAGATCTCGAAGTTGTAAGTACGACCTGCTTCACCGGCTCTACGTGCCTTATCGTCGGTACAGAAACTCATCAGCCCAAACTTATAGCCTCTTTCGTATTCATTCACATCGACGGAAACTTGATGCTTTCCGCAAACCTCTACGTAGTTCAGACTGCGTGAGAGACCAGCGCCATCCATACCGTCTTTCATTCCCACACTATACCAATTGGCATTCTTACATTCTCTTTCTGTCATCAAAGTGCAACTGCTGGCCAGGGTCGCTGACAAAATAAAAACAACTACTTTAGGGTTTAATCGCGTTTTGTGCATTTTTTTCTCGCTTAAACTTTTAACCAGGAATCGACCAAAGCAAAACCTCAACAAGGATAAAAAAGTAATCAAAGTGAAATGAACAACAGCTGACTCAAAGTCACATATAGTGGGATCACCCTTCGCCAGACTTAACACCTGCCCCTTCACTAACAGAATCCAATACCAATAATTTTTCTATCGGGCCATTAATTAAATACGAAAATTCACTAGATGCATAATCGATTTATGAAAAAGCTAATACCTATTTATTGAAAGGTATAGATTGCGATCAATACAACTTTAACCTACCAATGTACTAGTTCAAACCTGTCGTCCATCTATTTGAACTAGGTTGATTTACCGATTATTAGAATCAAACTCTGGCAACAACTCACAGTGAGAAACCCATCACAGGGTTTTGCCGCAAGTATCCAACCGATTATCCGTTAGATGTAACTACATTTAGAAATACGCTTTGGACTCAACTGGATTGATAACGAGAGGAAATAGAATGGCAACGTTTTATGCTGATATTCTGATCTATCTAAAAGAAAATATGCAAAAGAGAGAACGTAACAAGTTTTCTAAGGATATAAATTCAATAACGGGAGTAAGATCCGTTGTCAATTCCGCTAAAAATCCCAAGGTATACATCGTACATTATGACAATATGGAAACTAGCTCTCGGGATATTCTGAACAAAACAATCCAAAATGGAATGAAAGCCTCCATTATTGGCTTATGATATCTGGCTTAGAGTGCTTATAAAAAAATATTGGTCGGGCCGATAGACAAATTTACTTTCCTTTTTCAGGCTTTGCCTTCTATATGTTGATAGGGTAATTCTTCATTCAGGAAGGGATCGCAGACATGGACATGACTCAGGAACGCTTTGAGAAGGACAAACGCTTTATCAACCGTTTTGTTGTCGGTTCAGCCATCGTTTTAACACTTTTAATTATCTACATATTTAGCAATGTATTGTCTCTGCATTTGAGTGGTTAGTACACATTGAATGCTTACCAAGCCGGTTCGAAACACGAACCGGCTTTTTAATTCAGCCACTACCCCCAAATTTTCCCCGCTTTTTCCATATAAAGATCCTGTCTTTAACGCCGAATAATTCTTAGACCCAGTTAATAACAGAATATCGGCGAGGCAATAATGAGCATGCAACTAGCGGTTATAAACCCTGAAGACTTCTCCAAAATCACCACTGAGCGTTTACCTCATCAGGAAATTGAGAGCAAATTGATACTCATCGGTGGGGGCGGCGTGGAAGGCACGGCATTCAAAAACAAACTTGTAAAAGCCGCGGGCTGGAACAAGTTACGCTTGAGCACTTATGCTGGAAATCCTGAGTTGGCCGCGTCTGCCTTTAACAAAATCCGCGAAGCGTTAGCGCAAACAGAAAATGCGGAAGAACTGCTGCGTCTAGTCAGCTAATAGTCGTCCAGCGACGAATAATCAGGCTCGAAAGGATCAAGGGGTTGAAACAGCAACTCGTATTGACCCTCTCGAGTCTGCTTCATTGAAACAATACGCACCGTACTGATCGTTATCTCCGCTTCTTCTTTTGGTTTGCTGGTTTCGACTTCTTGCTTGGGTTGTTCAAACAGTTCAAAGCTCAAGAGTTCATTCACTTGTTTCTTCAAACCCTTGCTAACTTTTTCAATGCTTACCTCTGGCAGTGGTATATCCATACCTAGCTCGATCTCGTAATAATAGGGCTTGGTAAATCTTTTACCGAAACCTGCGTAAATCAAATACTCACCGGCAATCTTTACATTCACAAGACCACTGACCTTGCGCTTTCCCTGACGCATCTCACCAAACAGGGTTGAAGCGGTTGAATAGAGATCGGCATAGCTGATGTCCACGGGCACTGTCAGCACTGTCGTGGTTTGGGGTAACAAAACTACAGGAATCTCGTCGCCTTGAACAACAAGTTGGTCTTTCAGGAAAAACTTGTAATCCGCTTGAAATGTATCGATTTCAGTTTCCCCAGGATTATAGGCATCGAATAGCAGGTCAACCCCGATTCGCTCCAGACCAAGGTCTCGAATTTCGAAATCACGGTAATTCAATTCCGGGTCGACTAGCGTCCCATGCTCAAGCATTTTCATGAAGGTACAGGCCTGCCCTAAAAAGGCGATGGCAAACAAAATAGCTATTTTTCGCATATTCGTTAAATACCGGAAAATTTCCCCGATTGGCTGCAAAAACGTCGCCAGGAACACTTGACCTAACCCGAGTATTTTACTATGGTATTGCCTGTAATTACTGTTGATGGTTAGGAGTACTAAAATGACGCTACCTGATAGAGACGGAGACGGGTATTTGACCGATATGAATGCCTGGACTCCAGAAATCGGCCGAGCGATGGCCGAGGCGGATGGCATAGAGCTGGACGAGGCCAAGTGGGATCATATAATAAAAGCACGCGAATTTTATGAGGAATACAGCACCGTACCTCCGATACGCAAATTCGCCAAATTCATCGGTGAAGACAAAAAGGTGTTGTTCGATCTGTGGCTCACCGGCCCGATGAAACCTATCACTAAATACGGCGGCCTGCCTAAACCGACGGGCTGTGTTTAAGCTATAAAGACAGAGGCGGCGTTCCCGCCTCTTGTTTTCTCGCTCAGATTAACCGATCACCGTTTATTCGGGCACCAGCTGTTCTGCTTTGTAAAAACTCCCCGTTGACCCGAAGAGCTTAGCCAATCTCGGCAAGATCTGTTGCATGTGATTCATCAGCGTCCACGGCGGATTAATCACCAGCATGCCGGCCCCTGTCATCCCTCGTTCATCACTATCGGGCGACACGGCTAGTTCAAACACCTGTATATTTCGGATCGCGCTAGTCGAAAAACGCTGCATTAAATCCTCGATCCGTTTGCGATCGACGACGGGATACCAAAGCGCGTATATACCTGTAGAAAATTTACGATAAGCCTTATCCAGGCTTTCGAAAACCTGCGCATAATCGGATTTGACCTCATAGGGTGGGTCGATAAGCACGAGGCCACGGCGGGTAATCGGTGGTAACAGAGAAAGCATGCCGACAAATCCGTCTTCGTTTTGGGCACGTATGCGTTTGTCCTGACGGATCTGCGCCTGTAGTAACACATAGTCTGACGGGTGCCATTCGAATAACCATTCGCGATCGCAGTCACGCAGGAAGTATTGCGCGATTAACGGGGAACCCGGATAACTATTTAATCCACCGTCTGGGTTAAATGCGGACACCACATCAAACAGTGACGACAATTCCGGCCACTCCGCAGGCGTAAGTCTGGCGATGCCATCAAGATATTCCGCGGTTTTGTTTGCCTGCCCGGAACGCAAATCATATAGACCGGCCCCTGCATGGGTATCGATAAAATGAAATGGCTTATCTTTTTTTAACAGATACTCAAGGATCTCAATCAGCACAATGTGCTTAAGCACATCGGCAAAATTGCCTGCATGAAAGGCATGACGATAACTTAACAAGCACCGTACTCTCTCAGAATTAGATACGCGCCCGAATACGGCGATCCATAACAACCATCCCGAATGGGATCATCGACGACAACACCAGTTGAAACAGAAAACCTTCTGACCATCCCTTGCGCTGGCTAGTCTTACTCGCGAGAAACACAAATACCATGAACAAGATGCCATGTATCCAACCGACAGTTGTTACCGCCTGTGGCATATCGGCATAATATTTTAACGGCATCGCCACAAATAATAAGGTCAGCAGGGAAACACCCTCGACAATAGCCATTACCCTTAGAGCCTTAACGGAATCTCTCATAATTACTTACTCCTCAGCGAAGGTCGGGCAGTATATCAAGCACGGCAGAAGCCTGCCACCTGCAGCGGTTTTCCGGTACTATAGGCTTCTATCCGACAGACTCGAGTTTTATGTCAGGCCACATACACTATACCGAGGCACCCAGCGCCAACCGCAGTGATTGGCATAATATCCGCGCACTCATGCCATACTTGTGGGAGTACAAAGGGCGCGTATTGCTGGCGCTTGTGTGTCTCATCCTGGCGAAAGTCGCCAATGTAGGCGTGCCGGTCATATTAAAAGATGTTGTCGATTCGCTGAATCTCGATCGTTCGGATCTGCTGGTACTTCCCGTAGCGCTGCTTTTGGCATACGGCGCCTTGCGCATTGCCAGTTCACTGTTCAACGAATTACGCGATGTCTTGTTTACGCGCGTGCGCTATCGCGCAATGCGTCGTTTGACAATACGCACACTCGGGCATTTGCACGAACTGGCATTGCGCTTTCATCTCGAACGTAAAACCGGCGCGATCAGTCGCGACCTGCAACGCGGCGCCACCAGTTTGAGTTCCTTACTGAATTATTTCACGTTTAGCATAATCCCGGTTGGCGTTGAATTTGTGCTGGTCGCGTCATATATGCTCAGCCATTATGACGTGATCTTTACTATCGTCATCTTTAGCAGTATCGCCGTGTATGTGGTGTTTACCCTGATGGTGATGAACTGGCGCATGTCCTACCGCCAGAATATGAATAAACACGAGTCTAACGCCAACAATATTGCTATCGACAGCCTGATAAATTATGAGACGGTCAAATATTTCAATAACGAGGATCTGGAAAAACGCCGCACCGATACCGAATTGGAGCAATGGGAAGATTTAGGCGTTAAAACGCAATCCTCCATGTCGCTACTCAATTTCGGGCAAAACGCCATTATTGCGATCGGCGTGACCGTGGTGATGTTTTTTGCTTCAAACGAAGTCGTAAACAGTCGCATGAGTATTGGTGACCTGGTTCTTGTTAATGCATTCCTGTTACAACTTTTCATACCATTGGGTTTTCTTGGCATTATCTACAGACAGATTCGTTACTCACTCACCGATATGGACAACCTGGTTAAGTTACTGGACCAAAAGCCGGAGATTGTCGATGCACCGAATGCGCAAAACCTCCAGGTGAGCAAAGGCGATATCCGATTTGAACATGTGAATTTCTCCTATCAAGTCGAGCGGCCAATTTTGCATGATGTCAGTTTCCATATCCGGCCGGGACAAAAGCTGGCTATCGTCGGCGCAAGTGGCGCGGGTAAATCAACGATCGCGAGATTGTTATACCGCTTTTACGATCTCAGTGGTGGTCGCATCACAATCGATGAACAGAATATCGTCGATGTAACCCAACATAGCCTTCGCCAACACATCGGTATCGTACCGCAAGATACCGTGTTGTTTAATGAAAGCATTTTTTACAACCTGCAATATGCCAATACTGCGGCAACGCGCGACGATGTGCTGCGCGCGGCAAAAATGGCCAACCTGCATGACTTCATTTCACAGCTACCCAATGGCTATGACACGCTTGTCGGCGAACGCGGTTTGAAACTTTCCGGCGGCGAGAAACAACGCGTGGCGATTGCGCGCGTGATACTTAAAAACCCTAGAATTCTTATCTTTGACGAAGCCACATCCGCATTGGATTCACACTCCGAAAGCCAGATCCTGGATGCGCTGCGCAGTGTCGCTCAAAACCACACCACGCTGGTTATTGCCCATCGTCTTTCGACGATAGTCGATGCCGATCAGATATTGGTTTTGGAGCAAGGACGTGTACTGGAAAGCGGCACCCACGAACAACTGTTAGCGCTAAACAAACACTACGCATCGATGTGGCGTCTGCAACTCAAAAAGAATGACCAGTCGGTCTAATATTCCCTTATTTTTTATCAAAGTTTACGTTAAGAAAAGTATTTTTTTGCCGAAACATTAACTGCCTCGGAGGCATTATCGTTTCTATAACGCAATAAAATAGTGAATGAAACAGATCTCTATCAAACAACTGGTGTACGCTATCGTTATCATGCTCGGTCTGGCCAGCATTGCATTAGCTGTTATAGCCGGGGGCACTTTTAAGTCAAGCGCCCTGAAATCTCAAAAAGAAACCCTACAAAGAATACTCGACGTTTCCTCTCAGGGCATGCTCGAAAAGCTGGAAGAATATGCTGCGGAAATTGGTTCGACTGCGCAACGCGACCCTGTACTGAAATCCGCTATACAAAATGACGTTTCGCTACGCGATGAAGCAATAGAACATTTAGACGATCAGTTTTCTCAATCAGTCATCTTGCGCAATCGCCTGCAACTACAATCAATGCGTGTCTTTGACACCGATCTCAAACTAGTAATGAAAAGCACGGAAGGAAGCCTGGCACTTTCCAGAGAGATGCCTCCGCTACTGCGCACGCAAGCGCAAGGCCGCACTGGTGCGGACAGGTTGAAGTCTGTACATGCCTTATGGAATTCCGGCCAGGAGGCTCACTATTCGATGCTGGTACCTATCGGCGGCCTGCGTCTGATGGGCTATCTCGAAGTGGTATTAAACCCCGTGAGCATTCTCCAAACTTTGGAACAAAAGCTACGCGCACCTCTTATGATTACATCCGGCGACACGGTGTTGTTTCAGTCGGAATCGTGGGATGAAGAAAAAGCCCACGCTACCTTACCGGTGAGTTTTGACTTGCAAAACCAGTTAAACGAGCAGGTAATGACCTTGACCATGCTTGAAGATATGAGCAATCTTTATCAAAGCATCGACAACACCAATCTAATGATGCTGACCAGTTTCGTCATCATTATTTTGATTGCAGTGGTACTCGCGCAGATTTTTCTGAGTCGTCTGCTGTTTACGCCACTAGGTACGTTCACACGTGCACTGCAATCCTGTGCTCAGGGTGATCTCAGCGTCAGCATTACGCAAACCAAGTTGCTAGAGTTGCAAATTCTGGGTGATTCACTGAATCAGCTAATGGATTCTCTAAAAAACCAAGTGGAAGAGATACAGAACAATACGGAGTCGGTAACTAAAGTCTCAAGAGAAGTGGACACCATAGTAAACACCCTCAATACCTCATCAAATGAATTGCGCGACTCCGTGGAACAGACCACGACATCAATCGACGCCATTTCCGAGTTGATCAATCTCACATCCGACAATGCAGAAAATACTAATAAACTTGCGCAAGAAGCCGCACAGCAAACCGCGCAAGGGGAAGCGGCTGTAACGCAAACCGTAGAGGCCATGCGTGAGATCGCGCGACAGGTTTCACAAGTCGAAGAAATTGCATACAAGACAAATATTCTGGCCTTGAACGCCTCTATTGAGGCCGCTCGCGCCAACGAACACGGCAGAGGATTTTCTGTTGTCGCCGAAGAGGTTCGCAAGCTCGCCGGACGCAGTCAGCAACTCGCACGTGAAATCGCCGACTCAGCAAGCAATAGCGTGAATATTTCTGAGCACGCAGGCAAGCTGCTGAAGGAAATCACACCCAATATTGAACGCACGGCGCATCTGGTCAAGCAAATTTATCACGCATCGACTGAACAACGTAAGAGCGCGAATCTGGTTAGCACCTCTATACACCAACTGGAACAGGTAGCGCACACCAATGCGCAAGCCTCGGACAAACTCAGCGCCGCCTCAAATTCATTAAACTCTGAATCTGACAAGCTCACTTCCATCGTTAAGTTCTTCCGCTTATAGGCAGCACTGCTATAATCCCGCTTTATCTCTGCACAAGCGGCCATGGAAACGAAACTCATACAATCCAGCGACAATGCCAATTTCAAGAACTGGAAAAAGCTCGCCTGTTCCACCCGTGAACGCCGCAAACAGGGACGCACCTTGCTTGACGGTATACATTTATTGCAGGCGCTTTATGAAACCGGCGGTAAACCGGACCTTATCATTCTCGATCAGGCGCAGCAGGACAAACAAGAATTTCAACAATACCTGCAGACAGTCGATTGTCCGAAAGTGGTGCTGACCTCGGCACTTTTTCGCGAGATATCTCGAGTCGAGACGCCCAGCGGCATCGTCGGTATCTATCCCGTGCCCGTCCCGGCAAAACACGCGCAGGGTTTCATTGTGCTACTGGAGAATATTCAAGACCCGGGAAATCTCGGCAGCATAATACGCACAGCAGCGGCGGCGGCCGTCGATGGGATCTATCTATCTAAAGGGTGCGCCGAAGCCTGGTCGCCCAAGGCGTTACGCGCGGGTATGGGCGCTCATTTCAATGTCCCCATCTATGAAAAGCATGATCTGATTCCATTGGCCATACGATCAGACAGGGTGTTGGCAACCAGCCTGTCCGCGCAAAAATCTCTGTACGACACAGTGCTGGGAGGCGATATTGCCTTCGTCTTTGGCAATGAAGGCACCGGATTGACACCCGAATTGCTCAAACATATCAACGAGCACGTTCTGATTCCCATGCCAGGAAAAATAGAGTCGTTGAACGTGGCCGCCGCAGCGGCGGTATGTTTATTTGAACGGGTAAGACAAACGAAGGCGAGACCTTAGTGTTTACGCCAGAAGGCGTATAGACCACCAACGGCGCCAGGCACCAATTCGACCAGTTGGGAGTATTCCTCGTCATCGATATCCGCGTCCTCATCGGACGCCAACATGGCGAGACGGGCGATGGGCATTAACAATTCCTGTTCATTGCGAGGCAGGTCTTCCCATAAGTGTTGGTGGGAACTCACCGCCAGCATAAAGCCGTAACACCAGCCCTCATGGGTCTCCAGAAGTTCACCGTCCTCTTCTTCCTCGACTATCAGGGGCTCAAAAACCTCCCCGGAGGACAATTCATTGTTTATATCGTTACGCATGCGCCATAGCAGGGAAACCATACGTTCTTTCTCATCGTCGTCATGAAACGCCGGATCACCCCATATACCTTGCATCCAACCCTCATCAAACAGGGTAGCATCGGCGCTGACAACCAGGGCAGTGATGTATCCGTGAGCCTCATCGACAGACAGACGCTCATCTTCTTCTTCGTCTCCGGACAATAAAAAGTTATCCAGTTCAACGATCTCATCGTCACTCAGTGGCGTGACATACTCTGAACTCATATCAATATTTCCCGGCTGTAATTAATCAAAGAAACTCGCGAATTAGCGAAATAATGCGGTTATAGCCTGCTAGGCACTTATTATAAGTGCGTTATACTATCGTCACCATGTTTAGTCCATACACCATCATACTTTTTTTATTTTCACTGGCAGGACTTGTGATTGCCGTACGCGCGTGGATTTCCATGCAGCGCTCCCAGCTACAGCCGGATTGGCTGGCCGTCGATGCCATTGTGCAACGGATTTCCGGCAGCAAGGATCTCAATCCTGAATTGACGTTCAGATACCTCGTAAATACCGATTCTTATGAAGACACGCTCGAGATACCGGTAGGTCACGATTTGACAAAAGCCGAGCCCGGTAATCACATAACGGTTTATTACGACCCCGACCATCCATCTCAGGTTCGATTACAGGCGAAAGGCCCCAAAGATGGCTGGCTGATCTTTGCTTCTGGCACAGGCGCTATGCTTCTTGGCATTGTAATGCTTCTCCAGTAACAAACACTGCGCATTTTTGCACTTGCATCGCCTGGCCATGTGCTGCTACTTTTCATGTAATACCTACAATAATACGGGGAGACGGAATTTGTTTCGTTTACTTATCGTAGGTAATCTTTATGGAAGAAGAATCAGCTATTCCTCGTCTGTCGCATGGCGGTCCCTATCTGGGGGATGTAAAAGAACTCATTTACGACGTGATGCGCATGGCAGTTTATGCCGCTGAAACCGGCAACCTGCAAGCACATATCAAGCTCTCCGAACTCTATCGCATCTGGAACAGAAAAATTGTCGATGGCGATGACATTGATAGCGATGACATCACGCTGCTACAACTCTATTACCACGATCTGACGCTGCAATTGAAACCGGTCACAGCAATCAGTCTTCGCGCGACAGAGAGTACGTTTGGAAAAGACTACATGTTGACCGAGGCAGGTAAGCATGCCCGCAATATGTGGATCACCGCATTCGGCGTGCTCGCCTTGATTATGGGCATTAGCCTGTTTCAATACACCTTCGAATTTTACAGCGCGCAATGGGCGCAAGATATGGGTAGCAATTTTGCGCTGATGTCTATTTTTTATTGGGTGGCATTAAGTATCGCGCCATTTGCCTACGGCGCATTTGGCGCATCAGTGCGTTTGTTACGTATTACTGAGCAAAAGTTACGCCTGCGTTCTTTTGATCCACGCCGATTACCGGAACATCGCAATCGTTTAGTCCTCGGCACTCTGAGCGGCGGAGTGCTAGTCATGTTATACAGTTCCGGTGGCGTTACCGACACTGGCGTCAAACTCACCGAAGTCACTATAGGATTTATTGCAGGCTATAGCATCGATGTACTGTTCTCCATACTCGATGGTCTTGTAGTACGACTTTCATTTAAGCCTGTCATAAGACAGACGACAACGATAACGAACACATCCAGTCCGGCGTCGCCACCGGCCCGTGAAAGCGAGGACCAAAAAATCCTGAACAAGATACTCGGCAACAAGCCGATGAAGTCAAACTCACGCGTCGAAATGGAATAATTTAGACTCAAAATATAAATAATTAATTGAATTTAATAGACGAAAAAAAAATTAAATTCCTAGCTGGCATCTAGGAAATCTGTCTACTATATTGAAATAAGCAGCTATTGCTAACTATGTCCAATCATTTCGTGGGGAGAATGAGTATGCCGAATCACTTCAAGGCAATAAACAACAACATCCTTTCAAACAGCGCTTCCTTATACCGTCCGACACATATGATACCCAACAGCGTTATGCTGGATGATCCGGGTCTCGCAGTGATGACGGACCTCGAACAGATTAGTGCTTTTACAATAAATCCTGCGGCCACCATCGAACAGGCCAATGAGAAAATGATGATATGCGGCGTTCGTTTGCTATTCGTAATCGATTTGTCAGGTAATCTTGCTGGTTTGATTACCGCTGTCGATATACTCGGAGAAAAACCACTGGCATATTTACAGGAACACGGTGGAAACTATACCGATATCCTGGTGCAGGACATCATGACGCGACGCGAAAAACTTGAAGCTATTTCCATGCGCGATTTACTCAAGTCTAATGTTGGTGATGTCGTGGAAACACTGCGACGCGCCAAGCGACAACATATTCTGGTTTATGAAACTCTCGATGATTCCAGTCATCAACTCATACGCGGCATTATTTCCAGCACGCAAGTCGAGAGACAGCTGGGTTTTGAAATCGAAAACCTGCGTCGTGCGCAGAATTTTGCTGAACTCGAACGGGCCTTACTGGCCAGTTAATCTTTCAATACACCATATATAGCAATATCCTCACATCGCGGATACAGTAACAACTGTATCCGCGATGTGTTTGCGTTATGCAAATGTATTCCGCTCATGAGGCGCGTCGAAATCAATGTCCGGGCCTTTGGGAACAATAAGACTCGGATTGATCTGAGCGTGACTGCGGTAATAGTGTTCCTTGATATGCTGCAGATTCACGGTGTCACCGATTTCCGGTATTTGGTAAATATCTCGGGTGTAATTCCAAAGATTAGGATAATCCACCAGACGTTTTCTATTGCACTTGAAATGTCCGACATACACGGCATCAAATCTCACTAAAGTCGGAAACAATCGGATGTCTGCTTCGCTTAGTTGTTCTCCACAGAGATAACGCTGACGAGATAAGATTTCTTCAAGCCAGTCTAAAGCACTGAACAACACATCGAAGGCTTCTTCATAGGCTTCCTGAGTGCGTGCGAATCCTGTCTTGTACACGCCATTGTTCACATCGTTATAGACGCGTGAATTTATTGTATCAATCGTATCGCGCAGATGCGGTGGATAAAAATCGGTCTGCACTGCTGTCAGCGTATTGAATTCCGTGTTCAACATTCGGATGATTTCCGAAGACTCGTTGTTGACGATCTGCTGCGTATGTTTGTCCCATAATACCGGTACCGTCACATAACCACTGTATTGTGCATCAGACTTCAAATAGATCTCATAGAGATTTTTTGCCTGATAAAGGTGGTCTGGGGTGCATCCCTCGCAATCACCAAAGTGCCAGCTTCGCTCACCCATAAACGGGTCAACTACCGACACGCTGATGACCTCTTGTAATTTTTTCAAGGCGCGGTATATCAGGGTACGATGCGCCCACGGACAGGCCAGCGAAACGTAAAGATGATAACGCCCGGATTCCGGCGTGAATGGCGAACTTCCATCTGCGCGTATCCAGTGCCGAAACAGACTATCCATACGCAAAAATCTGCCGCGTGTTTTCTTTAAATCTTCGTCAACATCCTGCCAATTTCCGTCTATTAAAATTTGCCCTACTGCCATATCAAACTGTCTCTCGCTTTATTTGCATACCTGTAAAACCCTAACACAAATGCCCACGCTATGACGGTGATTTGTTGACACCTCGCAAAACGCACAGTATTTGCTATAGATCGCAAATTTTTCACTCAATCGAGCAAGACTTGACCCGATATAGTAACAGTCCCCCTCAAATTAGAGCTAATGTCATGGATTCGGAAAAAATTAGCGGTAGCGATCATGTTATTCGCTACAAATTTGCCAAAGAAAATGGACAATCCGTCAGCTATATAATCGAAATCGACGGCAATTCCCTGCTTCGAAAAGGGGTAAGTATCAACCCCGAACATGAGAGCTGGACCTCGCTCGAACATAATCAATGTCGCCATTGCCCGCTTACCACTGAAACACACCGACACTGTCCGGCGGCATTGACGCTCAGCGCCATCATCGACGACTGGGCAGATTCGAGACCTACCGATGAGGTTTATCTGGAGTGCCGCACGGCTCAGCGGAGAATTACCGCATATGCCAGTGTTCAGAATGGATTGGGCGCCCTCCTGGGCCTGCTATTGGCAACAAGTGAATGCCCACATTTTAATTTCTTCAAACCCATGGCCCGCTTTCATCTACCCCTTGCGACACCCGCAGAATCCTACTTTCGCGTATTGGGCACCTATTTCGTCCAGGAATTCTTCGCCAACAAGGGCGATATGTCCCATGTACTAGACGATATTACGAAGTTGTATAACGATCTTGAAAGGGTCAACCAATCACTTGCTAAACGCGTAATCAGCTATAAGAACCAATCAGCAACGCTGAGTGCTTTGGTGGTATTAGACCTGCTGGCCAAACTGTTTTCAGTGTCTCCAGAAGAGTCGCTGGAGGAGATTCAGCGACTCTTTCCCGCCAAAGGGCGTGACTCGCATTAGGCAACGTTGCGTTGCGGCTCAATATCAACGTGCTCATCCATAAATACCTGGACATAGAATAAAACCAGGTCACGTAGTTCATTTTCCACGGTTGCCCGCGACAGGCCATTTGGCAGGTGCAATTCCTCAACATTATTGTTGGTGCAGGAGAATTGCTCCTTAGGGTCGAGATACATAAACTCTGGGTCACCCTTACATCTAGGAGAAGCAAATATACTCAATCCCGCATATCGTCTTTCCTGACTGATATAGCGTGAAAAATAGCGACAAAATTTTTCGATATGCCATTTTCCATCAGCTCCCAGAAGATCATGCTGAATATGAAACATTAAAATCATGGTTACGCTCCCCGATAACGGCGTTTACTTTTCAACTGTCAGCTAGTTCATCGGATGCCTATGCGCTGACTCGAGTAAACAAATGTTAAAAGCGGGGTTAATGACAAGCTCGTAATGTCTTAGCGCAATAAAACCGGAAATTTTCACGCGATTTCAATTTCAACCCTTTATTATCAATAAGTTACTACATGAGCCACTGTACCCCTATTCGTTAGTCAAGTATTTTCTCCCTCTGGATATTGGAATTGCCAAGCAGTACACAGAATTTTTCATCTCCACCTATCAAAGTCCGCCACCCTCGCCCGAAAACATGGGTATGCAGCATTTGTCTGCTTTAAGTACAACGGAGTGGAGAAAACATGAAAAAACATATATTAATTGGTGCGATGCTATCCGCCTCTTTAATCTTTACTGGTGCCGCTAATGCTCAAGAGGGATTCATCGACGGTTTTCAGGCAGCTGAAAATCATGAATACCAACAGGCCGCGCTACAGTGGGAAACGCTTGCGCAAAAAGGTGATGCAACAGCGCAATTTATGTTGGGTATGATGTATCACGGTGGATTGGTCAACGGTACGCCTGATGAGAAAACAGCCGTCGTTCTATATGAAAAAGCGGCTCAAGGTGGAAACCTTGTTGCTCAGGAATATCTGGCAGTTGGTTATCGCGAAGGCTGGTTCGGACTGAAAAAAGACACTAAAAAAGCACGTTTCTGGGAAAAGGAATTGGAGAAAGTCGGCGAACTACGCTAATAAAAGCCCGCAAGTATACAAAACCCCGAATGCTCACGCATTCGGGGTTTTTCTTTTAGTTCGGTATATACGTATTGCGGCGTGATAATACGTCATCCTCTGTATACCACTGCAAATCCGCACCCGCATCGTTATACACATTCGTTTCCGTCATATGCGCAGTCGCGTCATAGGTATGGGTGTGATAACCGGTGATCACATCATCCGCAGTGAAACAGGTGTTGTCTGCGCCAACACTGGCATTGGTAGAAATGCTCGGCGTATTGTCTGCGTTAAATTGCGTGATGCCACAGCTTTCCGCAACATCATCCGCATTAAACCAAATCATATCCAGGCCCGGGTTGCTAAAGAACAAGCTGTTGGTCAGATTTCCTACATCATTGTAGACGTAATTATGATAATAGCCGACGACGTCATCTGGTGTGTTGGGCAACAAATCCAACCCAGGATTGATAAAGAAAACATGTTTGTCGGCCTGGCCTGCGGCATTGTGACTAACCAAAGAGAAATGACCAATGACATTATCCCCCAGCGTCGCCCAGTCCATGTCCGGTCCAGGACCACGATATAACACCCATTGCTCGCTGCCATCAGCCAGTACCGTATCCGCGGATACCGACATGACATCATCATCGGCAGTAAACCAGACACCATCTAGCCCGGGAGCATTGTAATGGGCTGTCGCCACGGCTGCGCCTGTGGCGTCGACGACATCGGCAACATACAGTGTCACGGTATCATCTGCCGTAAACCAGATCGTATCCGCACCCGGGGTCGAATACACCACCGCTTGCGCACCCAGCGGATTATTGGCGACTACAAATGAGGTGTAATTCAACACATCATCGTCAGGCGTAAACCAGACACCATCTGCGCCGGGGGCATCGAAAGTGGTCCGCCGTGTTCTTATGCCTGACGCATCATAGTCATACAGCTTATAGCTGGTGACCAGCCCTGCCTGATAGAAGATGCGTTCCTTAATCCTGCTGGTACCCGAGGCACTAACTGCGGCGGTAGTGCGTGATCGAATCTGTCGATTGGCGCGTATGGCAGACTGATCAAATTCGCCCCGGCTATCGGTTAATGACACTCGTGTCTGATCATCGAGTGTAATGATGGATTGGGACTCACCACCGCCAAGCTCGCCGGGCAATATGATGACTGGGCGCTGGTTTACCACACCCGTGGTTCTGTCAGTTATTGTCGGTAAAGGCTCTGCGCACGCAATAAACAGGAAAACCGGCACAGCGTAGAGTGCGATTCTTTTCATGAAATTTCCCCACATAGTTTATTGGTATAGTTATTTTTCTTTTATATATGACTACTTTAGTAATGAATGCCTGCAAGATCAACCATGAATTCCTTCATGTATTGAATACACGCCTGAAATTCAAAAGCTTAGGAAAATCCGGAAAACTACAAAAGCGGCAGGATGAATAATTCAGGCCCAGCTTTCAACTTGAGATGAGTAAACAACCGCGCCAAGAATATCGCTGCGCGTGATAATGCCGACCAGTACGTCATCGCGCATAATCGGCATCGCGCCAATACGCTGCCGAAAGAAAACGGCCGCTATCTGGGAGATAACCGTATTCGTCGTCGCCGTGAGTACCCGTGTTTGCATGATGCTGTCTAGGGCCCCGGCTGCATGCATCCCCCCTGTCGGCATGTATTTCTCCAATACCGACAACAAATCCCGATCGGACACGATACCCTGCAAATGCCCGGTATCGTCCACCACCGGCACATGTCGAAAACGATGTTCACGAAAAAATTTCCACGCATCAGGTATCGTCGTCTTTAACGACAAGGTCATCACCGGACTACTCATGAGCTGTTCCGCGACCAGTTCTTTATAAGGTTTCGCGCCGCTACCTTCTTCATAGGCATAACGAAGTCGGTCACGACCGTAATGCAGACGCTCTTCGACCGGTACGCTTTTTTCTACGTGACGTATAGGCACCGTGCCGTTTACCGGTTCGATGATTTTCTCTTTAAAGAGATTGTCGAGTTTAATCTCATCGCGGATGCCCGGACCTATGATAGAAAACGCCATTAGAAATCACTCGTCAATGTTAAATATCCACGTGATCGTTTATCACCGTCCATCGCCTTCGCCAGACCAATATGTATATTCAAAGGCATGTAGTAAAAGGAGATCGTATTAATACGCATCTCTGCCCCAACTCCGCGATACCAGTCTGTCATAGAAAGTATATCTCTCACTCCCGAAATGTGATCTTTACCCCATCCGGCTTCAGCGTAAAACGCCATGGACAAATAATTGATACCGATAGGCGGGGCCATTAAGCCACGCTCCAAACGCCCCAGCGGAACACGTAATTCAGCACCGGCGAAGAGTATTTTACGCGCGTTAATCTGTGCTTCCGGATAGGCACGCATGGGAAATGAGCGCCCCCCCCAACCAGACTGTATCGACTGAGCCTGTAGCGATTTGCCCCCGAGTAGCGAACGATCTGCCTGATCAAATCCCGCCACGCCAATACCGCGAAGTGCGAGTACGCGATTCCGTTTCAAATTGATGTATTCACTCCAAATGCCGCGCGCCAGATTGCCTTGTTCCCCGCTCTCATAGCGGTGTGTTTCCAAGGCAAATTCGATTTCCCGGCCATCTTCAGGACTGATAGACAAACGTGGACGAAAGTGATTTTTATAACCCACGCCAAGGCCACCAAGATAGAGCCTATCCTTGGTTAACATTTCTTGCGTCGATGAAGACAGGATGTGGTTTTCCTGAACCTCTCCACGCAAAGTGAAATACGCACCTTGACGTATTTTGCTCCAGGGCAATAACAGCGACATCCCCGCAAAGCGATCATCATAAAGATCTTTAGTCGTATCGTTTGCAATTCCAATTTCGCGCCCGCCATCCAGATTGATTTGCGGTGTCCAGCGATTGTTGATGTATCCAAGATAAAACGAAATCTGTTCTGGATTGCCGTTATAAAAAACTCTGGTGAAGTAATTGTGATGATCTAAGGGATCTGAGCCCAATAAAGAGATACCGCCGATGAACCCCGCATCGCCGCCATACCCTATTGCCCACCCCCATGCCGTAGGCGTCATGTATCGCAGACCGGAATAGCTACGCTCCTGCAATCCGGGAATATCTCTAAACGTCCTGCCTGTACCAGATGACAACACGGCTGTTGATGGCCTTGTTACCACCGCAGATTCTGGACTGATCTTCATTTGGTAAAGATCAAATCCATCGATGTGATAGCCGGTATAGAACAGTTGATCGTTTCTTACCTGGGGATTGAAGGCACCGCTAATGACTTGCGTAATACGACGTATCTCGCCGCTTTCCCGATCAAGGCGATGGATATCGTAGACGCCCTCATTTTCCATCGTAAAAAAAACATAGCGACCGTCTTCCGACACAAAGGGGTGATTTTCAATTTCGGGACCACGTGTCAGTAATTGCCACTTGCCGGTATCGAGTGAGTATTGCTGTAGATTCCATCCACTTTCCGGCTCCCACACTGACGCGATAATGTGCTTACCATCGGGCGTCCACGTTGGAGAACTCACCACAACATTAGCGGGAGACTCCCACAAGGTTTTCACGATATTTCCGGATTTATCTGCCAGCATTAATCGATTGCGATCCGCCTCGGATTGAGCCAGCAAAAGCTGTTCGCCATTGGGGTGCCAGGCTACAAAGTGAAAACGACCTTGGGAAGTGAGTCGTTTGAGTGATTTGGACTGAGGTGCTAATAAATAGAGATCATAAAACATCTCGACATTCTGATTTGTTTCCGGCATCACCACTGCAATTCCCGACTCGGCATGATAATCAAAACGCGCTGAATGATTGACTTCTACAACGATTGATTCTTTGCCTGACGGTTCGCGCTTATAAATAGTATTTCGGTTAACACCGTCGCTACTCACAAAATACAACTCGCCCGAAGCAGCAATACGCGGATTACTTGTTCTGTAGGCGCGATGTGTAAGTCGTTCACCGCTACGCTGCTGCGATTCCAGTCTTTCGATATCGCTGTCAAACTTTTTGTGTAAGTAAACTTCAAACGCTTTCCATAACTCGTGCAGGTTCTTGTCAAACACTTGCAAGGCCGTGTAATTCACGAAAAAGGGAAGAAAGTTATCGCTGTGTTCATGCAACCATTGCCGCATCTTGTCCTCGCCATAGGTTTCGGCAAGAAAACGGTGAAAATACACACCGTATAGATATGGCACTGTCCCACCGGGCCAGGTGGAGTAAATCTGATTTGCCTTACGTATGGGCTGGATGCCGTTGATGACCTCGGTACGCATCATCATCTCGAAATAACTGCTCTGCCCTCGTCCGATCCCGCGCGTATCGTCGGTTTCCACATAGGTGGCCAGACCTTCCTTCATCCAATGGGGCGTGGCCCATTGCGGAAACACAAAGTAATACAGGAGCGGGTTGCGACCTACGAGTACTCGCAGAAAACGAGGAACCCCCTTGGCCATGTCCAGATGCAAAATATGGGTGTATTCGTGAAAGATCACCGTTTCCAACCAGCCCCCGTGATCTTCAAGACTGTCGATATCATCAGGTGGTGACACGAAAATATACATGGTATTGCGCGGCAGTGGCGTTGCAGCGCCATTACTCATGTCGATGCGATCGATCAAAACCATATGGGTCTGGGAACCAGGCATCCAGGTAAGGCGCTCACTCAATTCTGCATGAGCCGCTTCGGCAATCGCCACTGCTCGTGGGGCAAGATGCTCTATACCCTTATGGTAGTGGGTGATGAAATGTTCACTTTCGATGGTATACCAGGGAATTGTCGGCCCGGAAAATGCCGTCGCCCGAGCGTCGACTGATATGCAGCACAGCAAGATCAACATCAGTACCGGCTTTATTATATCTATTTTTTGCCCGGTGATACGACCAGACAGATGATTATGCGTAGCCACAAACGCTCCTTTGTACACGTTGGGCCTAAACTATATAATAGTCCGCCACCGCAACCAATCATGAGGATGTACTTTATGGCAGTCACTGACGTGCAACACTGGTCTCTGGCGTGTTTTCAGGATTACGGAGATCGTGGGTCTGTTGCGCTCATCCATTGTCGTGACGGTCAGTTCACAGTACAAAAAATGGCGCAAACCGCCGCCTCAGGCCTGTCCCACGAAAAACGTCCGGTCTATCTCAGCAGCACCGACAGTGGCGAAGCCATAATGATGGATGCGGTGAGCAAGAAAATCAGTCTTAGTTTACACGTACCAGAAGATGCCTTTGGTATCTACTATTATCCAGATACTGAGCAGAACGTCATGTGGTGTACCATTGATGGCGATAAAAACAATGGTGCCGACCCACTAAATTGCAGCGATGGTGGGGCCTCTGTCATTGCCATGCGTGGCGAGGGAAATGAGACCTCGTTGTTAAAACTGATCTGCCTGGGGCGTGGTCACCATGTCGTCACCGCTGTCAATCACCCTCAGTTACCCAAAAAAGTTTTCGTCTCCAGCCTGCTCGACGGCATACTCAGTGTCATCGACAATGATCCGACCAGCGACAACTATCTCAATATTATCGAAACCATTAATCTGTGCCAGCCGAACCGGGAAAAAGACAGCGCTACCGATGTGCCTAATAATGCCTTTCCCCACGGCATGGCGTTTTCGCCGTTGACGCGTAAGATCTATTGCCTCAACAACGGTTACGCCAATATCAATGTGGTCGATCCGGTTACCCACGAGGTTGAGGCATTGATCGACATGGAGCTCAGCAGCAATCTGTTATTGTCACCCTGTGGACGGTATCTGATTGGCAAGGGCGCCGATCGTAAATCCAATCCTGATCATGTCATAGGCAGACTGTGCGTACTCGATGCGCAGACACAAAAGATGGAGACGGTTCTTGATCTCCAGGATATCTATCCCAGTTGTTATCGCTTTACGCCAGACGGGAAAAAACTCTATGTCACAACAGCGGCTACCGGAAAAGGGACGCAAAAAGACAATCTCATCTACGACACTTTATACATTTATGACAGCAGTGCGCTACCCGTTTTGACTTTACTGAAGGAAGTAAAGGTTGGTCAGGCGGATTGCGGACGGCGTTCGATAGCATTCCTGAAGCACAACAAGCAAACACCGTATGTGTTCGTGCCGAATCCCAGCGAAGGGACAGTATCAATACTCGATGGCAATACCGATGACGTTCTCGACACGGTCTCCGTCGGACAAACAGGTGCGCAGGAAACCGCTTTCAACTATTGGGATGGTCGTTTTTACGGGGCGTAAACTCTACCATCCGCGAATTTCTCTACTATGATTAGGTGAGTATACTCACAAGGAGTGTCGCAGTGGATTTGACTCGCAATCTGTCTCTGCAGGAACCGGTGTTGACCGGAGATGATGTTACCGCGCTTCAAAAAAGGTTGATCTTTCTTGGCTATACCACTGTCAGTGGTGCCGATGGCGTTTACGGCGAACGAACCGACAAAGCGGTTCGCGCCTTCCAGAAAGCCAACAATCTCATAGAAGACGGCGTTGTTGGCCAGTTCACCTGGAAGGCCTTATTTAAGAGTTATCTGCCGCCCTCATTCCAGTTACTCACACAGCTCAAGGCTGATCTGATTAAACCCCACGGTTTTCGCGACAGTGTTGTCTGGCAATTGGCCGACAATGGTATTTTGATCGATCACAATATGCCGGAAACAACGGGAGGCGAACCACTGACGATCGCCCGCATCTGGGAGAGCTGGGGCAGTGCCATCGAAAGACATGCGGAAGATTTTGGCGTGCCGGTTGAACTCATCATGGCGACGATATGCACCGAAACGCGAGGTGATCCAAACGCCGTGCGTATCGAGCCAGGATATGTCTCTGACCAGGAAACGCCGCATCGCGTGTCGCCCGGTTTGATGCAGACATTGATCTCAACTGCGCGTCTCTCACTGCGTGATGACAGCATTGATCGCGACTGGTTGCTTGTGCCTGAGAACGCGATCAAAGCCGGCACGGCCTATATCGCACGCCAACGCAAAGCCACGCACTTCGATCCACCCAAAGTCGCCTGCGCATATAATGCCGGCGGCATTTATTACAACAAGGGCACAAACAATCGCTGGAAGATGCGCCAATACCCACTCGGCAGTGGCGAACACGCCGATCGGTATGTGAAGTGGTTTAATGATTGTTTTCGTTACTTCGCCTCACAGGACTTAACCCCCGGGCCAAGTTTCTATAATTTGATGGGGCAGAGTGATTTGGTAATAGGCTAGGATTTTCTTTACTTCGAAATAATCTCGATCAACGCATCGCTGAAATGACATAATTGTTCGTTCGCGCTATCGCCTCGGGCGATTGCATCTTTCAAGCTTGCGATTTCGGGCGTGTTGGTTGTTTTGATGTCGTCCAGAAGATTCGATGCAATTGCAGATAATTTCTCAGACACCAGCTGTTTATTCTGCACCTCACACTGCATGCTCGATATGGCGGCCAGTCTACCAAGTTCGATGATATAGCCTTCCTCTGTTGATTGGCTAAGGGTATCCGCCAAACTGCTTTTCGAAATGCCCAATTCAGAAAACGCTTTTTCTCCCAGTGAATCGATCCCTTTGCCAAAACCGGTTTCAAGCAGCACTCTCACTCTGCTCTTCTTGACAAAAAACGAACGTGAAGTTGATTGTGTAGTGGGATGTGGCGTGCGCGGCTTGACAGCCCATTGCTGAGTCAGCGATACGCCGTGTTCCTGATAGATCAAGTCGATACTTACACTGTGTGACACGTCTCGATTTATGACGACTAATGTGACTGACATAAGGACTACAAATGTCGCTGCGAAACCGCCTCCGATAAACCAGGTTCTCCGTCCAAAGAGAAGCTCTTTAAATTGTTGAGCCCATCCGTGCCTGTGCGCCTGCGTCGAAACGGGGTCATGTTTCACCGAGTCCCGACGTTCATCAAAAAGGGAATTGACCTCGACACAATGTATCCAGCGCTCGTAAACATCCGCTGCATTCGCGATATGTGACAATACCTGCGCTTTGCGGGTTTCATCAAGTCGTCCATAAAACAGCATGATGAGATCTTCATCGCTCGGCATGTGACCGACCGCCGCCGCCTTAGCACCACCAAGCTGAATCCCCACATAGGCTAGCGCATTTTCTTTTTTGTCAGACATTCAGACCATCTTTCCTTAGTGCTTGTATCGTTCCCATGCTTTAAGTATTAGTAGGACAGAAATACAAAATTGAACAAAAAAATGAATTTGTTCACTTCTTATTCGTTAATTCCGAAATTCCTTCGAAGGAAATTCCGGCATCTATAAATGCAGCATGAATTCTATCCAGTGCCTTTTGTATAATGCGTCCAGGCATATACTCTGCCAGTCCAAGGGCTTGCGCGACGGTTTTACGCTTTATGCCATCTTGATAAACCATTTTCAAAATTACACGCTCCAGATCGGAGAGTTCGAGTTCCTGCCTCATACGTTTTAACTTTGAGAGCAATGCTGTTTCAACAATATGGTCATCTTCAAACACTAAACCATCAACCCGCTTGGCCGGGTCAGGGTTGTCATTCAGAATAAGACTCATGAGCATGAGCATTTGCCTGTAAAAGGCACTGGTAACATGATCGTCGGGCGTACGATAGTCTGCAATCAGATCGTCAGACGAATCCTTATATTCCCCATCGAGCGAGGCTGCCGCAAATTCCTTATTGCTGTGACCACACCACGGTAGTTGCGCCTTGATCGTCTTTATCGCATGTCGGATGACGCTTTCTTCACGCATGTCACGAAAAAGCAGGCTATCCACTAACACGGGAATTTCCATCCGTTCAAGACAGAGCATTTTCCATATCTTGATCCAAAAGTCGCCCTGGTCACTAAGCCATTTTGGAGGACGCATACGTCCAAAGCGTTTGCGGGAAAACTCTTCCAGATAATTCTTCGCAAGAGTATGAAGAAAGGTCTCGGGTTGACAATTACCTTGAAAGGAAGAAAGCACAGACCAGTCATCCTCACTCAGTTTCTCCAGCACATAGCTGCTGGCTTCCTGCGCGAGCCCTCCTTCGCCAAAACGACGAACAGCTAACTGGTCTAACTTGTCCAGCCATTGCGGCCCAAAGATGATATTTTTCCAGTCCATGTCTTACGCGCAATGTTTGCATCCCACACCCGCACGAATATTAGCACAGACTACAGGTTTTACTATTTAGCTACCCCGTCGGCAGTTACTAACTGTAGCGATGCCCTGGCTGCCGGAATCTCCTCGGCATTTAGCAGCTGAAAAAGTTTCTTGAATTCCTCCGAACCCAGATAGAAACTTTTTCCGCGCAGACCTTCATACAACTCACTATTCCGGCCAAAGGCATAGGCGATGACATAATCCCGTCCAAAAGGAGGACGCACCTCGGATATTCTATCCAACTGCAAGGCTTCGAAGGCGGCGACGGAATTGAGTTCGGTCGCAAGATAGGGATATATCACCGACACCAGGCCCGCGGGATCGATATTGAGCAAAAGAACGTAGGCATCCATATTGGTTCGTATAGAAAACCCGATCTCCTCGCCTAATACCGCAGTGGAACCGCGCCCACGTTGTAACATATCCAGTTCGACTTCAAACGATTGCGAAAAATCCCCGTGAACCAGAAGATCTGCCGTGGCCTGATTGATAACCGCGTCTTTAATCGCCGCAGGATTTCCATTTTTCACTTTGGCAATCAAATCACCGGCATTACTTAACAACAATACATGACTCGGCGTTTGCCTTATCTCCAATTGATACGCGTCGCTACTGATTGCAATATCAGTTATCTCGCCGAGAATCTTGCGCAGCTTAGGGTCGAGACTGCTGTCGAGATATACCGGGAATTTTCTTTGATAAACAATATTTGGCGTCTGTCCGATATCGACGGTCTTAACTCGCGGTGACTGAACTTTTTGTTTCGTCACGCGTGCAGAAACCTGTTCGCCAGTGGATCGCGTACTGAACAATTCTCTATAGGCAAGATTACCTTTGTCCTCTGCCAGCGACGGAAGCGCCTGCGGCGTGTGTTCAAATCCACGAATTCGCATCAGGTTTCTGACCGAGGTTTTTAACTCACCATAGGTTATCCGTCCGTCCTGATCCAGGTCGGCATTGATTTCTCCGTGCAGTATGCGTAACAAAGAATCGGTAAACGCGCCGTGTGGCTTACCGTCAACAGTCGGATAGACTGGAAGTAGTTTTGGGGGAATATCGAGTGCTCGCTCGTCTTCACCGGCAGCGGACAGATAATAGATATTCTTGTATGGATAAGGATCGGCTTGTTCGGGCTCTGCCTGCTGCGTCGTTTCCGGTTTCTTTCTTTGTGCCAACCAATCCAAATCATCGGTCAACCCTTTGTAACTCATGACTTCCGAAATATTCATACTCCGAAATTCCGTATTCGCGACTTTATAGCGACTGCGCACGGTATTCCCGGAAAAACAGGCATCGATAACCACAAACACATCGCGCCCACTTTCGTCTAATGCGGTAAACAAAGGGCGCAAATCACGTTTGCCAACTATGAGCCTGTCCACGATTTCTTCACGATTTCCGGCGCTAAACACGTCTACTGGAATAAACGCCCCGGATGTCGTCGGCAGAACCCGTTCGAGCCCCTTGGTATTATCGCTTAATACATCTTGAATACCACTGTCATGGGCACTCGTTCCGTGACCACTCATGTAGATAAATATGCTATCGCCTTTTTTGGTTTTACTATGTAACTGGGAAATTTTTCTGATGATGTTGTCATGCGTGCCTTCTTTATCAAGCACAACATCTATTTTGTCTGGATCGAAACCCCATTTCTTGATCAATACTTTTTGAACCGCGTTGACATCATTCACCGGCCCGGTTAACGCGCGGGTGGGATACGCGCCAACGCCAATCAATAACGCATGTTTTTCGGCTATGGCATTGCCGGTATAGAGCATTCCCAGACATGCACACACGATGGCGATACGGCGTTTTGTTTTATTCCTTAACATCCTCTCTCACCCGTCCTTTAGGTAACTTACTCCATATAGACTTCAATGCGACGATTCAATTTTTGAAGCCCTGCATCGTCACCACGGTAAAGTGGGCGCGTTTCTCCAAGCCCTCTAGTCAGTATCCGCCCGTCTAGCTCTGGCCGCATCGCAATGATGGCGTCGGCGATGGCGCGCGCGCGTTTTTCCGACAAAATCAAATTAGGCATTTCCTCCCCGCGCGTATCCGCGTGACCAACAATGACCGCCGTTTCTCCATTGAACTCACTATCTGCAAGTGCTTCGGCCAATACACTGACATTCTTCGCCGTGTCGTCAGAAACCTCAGTGCTATTGAAAACAAAATTTATCGCAATATCGATAGAGGGTTTGATATCGCTGTCCAGTAAAACGGCGGAACGCCCCTGCAAGCCACGTTTGACTTGCGCGACGGTGAGCGGTTGTTCCACGCGCTTTTTATCGAGTTCCAACATCAACTCAGGTATCCACTTTGGCGGATTGGGCAGCATATTGGTCGCTTTACGCAATATGGACAAAGGCACGCTGATCTGCCCTTGTTGTGCCAGTGACTCGGCGTAGCGCGACATGGCCAGTACGACTTCATCGTTATTCGATGCATATTTCTTAGCGTCTTTAAACGATGCCGCGGCGCTGGTGTAGCTTTCCTGATTCTGCTGTACTCTGCCCAACAAGAACCAGCTATCGAAACGATTACACACCGACACCGACTGTTTCAGAAGATTTTCTGCATCATCTAACTGCCCGCGCTTCGTCGCAGCGCTTGCTTGCTCAAACAATGACTCGCCTTTGTCACAATCGTCCGCGTATGCAATGTTTATTGTGGTGATTAACATGACGGCTGCATAGACACTCTTCCAACAACACATTCTCATCTCCAGTATTTTGAACAGGCCGGTTTCAGGACCGCAAAACCTCAATTTTCTTGCTTGCGCTATTTTAGAGGGACAGTTTGTTTTTATAAACAACGAGGGGTATCAAAAAATTGGGGCCAGGCGCCTTCAGGGACATGAAAACCATGCAAGCCCGGCAAACTACACGATCAATTATTCCTTTTATTACATATTATTATCCGATAAATATAATATTATATCTCAACCTAAGCCCTGCTATGCCTTTGTTCGAAAACGCAAGGTCAGCGTGGGGACAAAGAAGTGCTCATGCGCGACAAATCCTCCCCACGCTGGCCCAAGCCAGTCCGGATATATCATCGCCACTACATAGGCTCAGTAATCAAAACCATATCAGCATCGCCGCCCAGCGCCTGATCACCCAAGTTACCGTAAGTAAAACCGGTCAAAAAAACCAGTCCCTGCTCTTCGTCAAGCAACAAGGCATTGCCAACATCGCTGGCACCAGTCCCGTATTGCTTGCTCCATATCAGCGAGCCTTCGGGTGATAGCTTGATGAGAAATATGTCTTGTAAACCGGCATGCGCATTTGATTCGTTCGATACGGTGCCCTCTGTTGACCCGGTAACATATATCTCGCCAACAGAGCTTACGACAACATCGTGCCCCTGCGTCCAGGCGCCCGCATCGATTTGGTAGGACCATATCTTGTTCAAGTTACTGTCGAGTTTAATCACAAAAACATCGGCGCGGCCGAATGTGTTCTTAGTCAAATTGTCACCGATCAATCCGCCCGTCATCCCCGTAATAATGAGTTCCCCATTCTGGTCGAGCGTCATTGCATACGCATAATCGGTACTAAGCGTACCCAGTTGTACTAATTGCGTTCTATCGCCTTCTGGCGTGTACCTGGCGACAAAATAATCCCAGTCGCCACTATTACTACCTGGGCCCGTTAGTTCTGATGCTGTCGAGCCTATCGCGTAAATCGAATCATCCGCGGCGACCACGACATCATTGCATTTGGTCGAGGCCGAGCCTATCGTACGCGACCAGATCTCCGCACCGGTTTCGTCCGCCTTCAACACAGAACATAGCTGTGCTGTTTCGTTTCGCCAGCCGCCAACAATAATGTTATTGCCTGAATCAACCTTTATTGATGTGGCCCTACCTCGGCCTGGAGAAAACGCCCACATCAATACGCCGGTGGCATCGTATTTTGCGTAAAACTGATCAAAGTCTCCGTCGCCTGCTATTGCACCACCAAAGTCTCCACCGGTTTCACCGCTAACCAGGATGTCACCCAGCAAATCCACGGCGATGGAGCGACCGTATTCCTCACCAATAGATCCACTTTGTTGCCGCCATTGTTCGACACCGTTGGGATTAATATTCACCAGCACAATGTCCTGACTGCCGATATGGCTGCTAGTGCCCGCAAAGTTTCCGGAGCTATTACCAGTGATCAATAAATCGCTGGCGTTTGACATCGTCATGCCTATTCCCCAGTCGAGTCCATCCGACGTACCGATTTGTTCTATTGATGAACGATTTGGAAACACTTCGACAGGGTCTGATGCGATTTCATGTCCACCACTAAATGTGGCGACGACAACTGCGTAGTAGCGTTGCCCATTGTCCAGCGGAGTGATCACTGCTGGAGAAGTCACCGACGGAAACAGTCTTGCGTCTGTAAAATCCGGATAAAACTTATAATTGAAATCTGGATTACTTGAGAGATAAATTGAATAGGACTGAGCGCCAGCGGCATTCCATGATAGCGTTGCCTTGCCGCTACCCGACTCCACCACTGGTGTTATCTGCGCAAAACAAAACACCTGGATATTGTTTACATCGCCGCTAACGACACCTACGCCACCGGTCACCGAGCATCTCTGCCCAACCGGCGGATTGCTAACGCTAAGCTGAAAACTATCCCCGGCCAGCAGAGTGTTAGGAAAACTAATCAGGGAATTAACCTGCAATTGTGCCGCAGTCACCGTAAGCGGAGTAAACTGATTTAGTTGCATCGATATTTCGCCGCCGGTGATACCGAAAAGACTCGCACTAATGGTATACGATTGGTCAACAGGCTGTGGATCGGCCTGATTTTTCAAGACGCTAATGGCCTGCTCAACACTGGCAGAGTTTCCGCTACTGTCATACGCCGTCCACAACACTGTCGTTGAGCCGATGCCTATCGTCATTGGCAGGCTTGCGTTCAATTCGATTCGATCTGGAAAAAGCTCTTCCACCACGGGCGGACTTAGTGTTTCAAAAGTATAACTATCGGCTGATGTGTGCTGCACAATCGGATCGGGGGTAATAAATACTGGCGGAGTGGTATCTATGATGGTGACAAGTTGGGTATCACTCATACTATGATCCGCATCTCGAATAACCCAGATTACCTCGGTCTGGCCTAAAGGAAACCCCTGGCCCGGCGCATCATTGAGTATGACGGTACTTGCTTCGTCAAATCCAGAACCATTCGTCGTCCCCAGCAGCACCTTGGTAAACTCAGCACTCGCCTCCATCGTTACATCTGCTGGCGCATGAAACTCTCGCTTTTCTGCGCAATCAATGTCTATAACAATTTCGCTGTCATCTACCACTCTGCCGGTCGAATTATTCAACTCACAATGCTGAATATCCGAACTTTCATCGATTGCAACGGTGTAATGACTTCCCACATTCAACGGTGTCTGAAAGGTATATCGTCCGTCCTCATCGACGATCAAACTGTCATTAAATTCCAGTCCCAGCTTGCGCAGGGTAACTTTACCCTTATTAATGAGGATGAGTTCACCGTCAAGATTTTCAACATCGACTGAAACGAATATGGATTTGGTTTCCGTACCACCGATACCACAGGCAGACAGTAGCAAAACTGAGAAAACGAGAAGCAGGGAATTAGTCACAACATTTCGCACGCGTTGGAACACAGGCTATAGTCCTACCGTATAACTCAACCCGGCGATCAACCCATGTTCGCTAATTGCAGAACCAGAAAGGCTACCGAGCAAAACATTTTGTCGATATTTGTAGCCCGCAGAAAATCGCCAATCAGGGGCAAGCTGAGGTAACCAGGCAAGGCCAATCTCACCTGTCAGATTTACCCCTTTGTGTGCTGAACTTTGTGAGCCATCGGAAACTTCGCTATCGATCAGTAATAGTCCCAGGTTTTGATAAGACAACAGACTCGTTGCAAGGGGTTGATAGGCGCTAATCCCTCCCCCCACTCCGACATCTATCTGTCCGATATTTGAATTGGTGTTGGCGGTAAAAAAACCGGTATCCATAAGTTCTGTTTTTGTCGAAAGAAACTTTGCGTCAACAAATGCCGCAATACGCTTACCGAAATAGTAGCCCAGATAGAGATCCACATCGGCGGTTTGCGTTTTGATATCAAGCCCGACAACAGAAGAGTGGACATCACCACCACTCAGATTGATTCCGCCAAACCATTCCCCTTGGCTAACAGCAATTGTTAATCCAGGAAAGTGCGCAGTTTGATATACTTCACTCAGATATTGTTGCGACGATACATTCGTCTGCATAGACCAGTATTTTAATGCGGAAGTGATGCGAGTTTCCTCGCTACCGAAGGCAGACGAGACTGAAAACGCATACACACTCAACATAAAAATTAGCATTTTCCTGAGAGATTTTTTGAAAAGCGTCGTTGTTCTTTTTTGTACCATCGTCTTAACCCTTACATACTGACCAAGGGCGTGTACAACGGCTTATGCACTTCATCAAGTTCTTCCGTGTTCCGTTGTGGCTGGGTAATTTCTACCTCGATCTTTTCTCCATCAATTGCAATATTGATAGCAAACTTCACGAATACAAATTCGCCCCCTTCATGTCGCGCCCCTTGAAGCACACCTCGCTGCGGCGTTTGTTTGACTGCATCACCCACACGAACCCGGACATCGCTACTAAGTTCGGAAATAGGAAAATAGCGTTTGGAATTATCTTTCAATTCCTGTAGCAGAAAATAGGTAAACGGCGAGTGGCCAGAATTACGATAACTGTCGTCGACGTATTCATCGCCACCGGCAGCGAGCACATAAACACTCTTGCGTCGATTCAGTTTTTCGATGTAGCGAGTCGAATAGCTTCGACCCGTTTTTTCGCTACCCGCGCTGCGAGTAAGTGTTCCACTAAAACAGGAGTCGGAGATAAGCAACACATGTTGAGTGATATCGCTGAGCGCGGCGACTTTTTCCTTGATGCGTGCATTGCTCACAAACAAGGAATCATCCCAGCCCTCTGCATCAACGGGAACCCAGTAGGCCTCACCAGTTTTTTCGTTCTTATAGCCGTGACCAGCAAAATAGATCAGCACATTGTCGCCAAAACGCGAGGTTTCTATTAAGTCGGTCAAGGCCTGGATGATTTCGCGGTAGGCGGCGTTCTTGACCACGCGCACATCAGAAAACCCATAGTCATTCTTCAGGACATTCGCCAGCTCGATCGCCCCTGGTATGGCCGTATATAACTTACCCCACACCTGTTCTTTATCCTGATACTCGTTATTACCGATGATCAGGGCGCGAAATCTACCCGCGACGATAGTATCCGTAGTGGAGTTACGGGCAAGCCCTCGCTTAACGTTTTTGGTGTCGGTGTCAGATTTTGCACTCGGGTCAGCGAAGACATCGCTTGCGCAAACCGAAAATGGCGTGAGTATTGAAGCGACTATAGTAATAGTTGCAGTAAGGTATAAGTTAAGAAGCTTCCTCACAATACTATTCATCCCTGCCACTTGGCTATTTTTTGATCAATTCGCACACCCAACAGGCGGCGAAAAGACTACATATTCTCGATTCGCTGTGATGCCACAGGGAAATGCCCGCAGCTGGAAAGTATACATTCTTAGTTTAGGAATAGGTAGGCATATGCCATAGCGAATTTTACGCTTTATGCCCGTCTCTCTTAACGAGAAAGCGAATATTGACACGTCACTTTCGCGCTAGTTTAGTCCTCTAAATATCCGCGTCTCTCTGATTCGCTCTTCAATAATATTTTGTAACTGCTGATACTCCACACTCCCCACATTTTTATAACGTTGCTTAAATGTCTTTTCGTTTAGCCCCTCAGGCAAATCTGTAATCGCCGGCATAAAATCCTTTTCTGCAAGGTTCTCATTGGCCATAAACTGTTGCACAGCCAGTGCACTTTTTTCATCTCGTGTAGCAAGTTCAGCAAAGCTGACGCCGCTACGATCAGCAATCAGATCTGCAAATGAAAAACCCGATCCCCCCATGGAGTCAGAAATTTCTTTGGCCACCCCAATTGCGTCCGCCAAGCCCATACCCGCCGCTACGGTCAGCCCCGCGGAAACGAAATAGTGTTGATACAAATCGTGGCGTTCAGATAACAAATAGCGATGATATGCGGGAAGGACAATGCGCTCGTCCTTCTTAGGCGGCAGGTATCGTTTCAAATAAAAACCTTGTGCGTAAACGGATAGGGCAAGCAATAAGGCCTTGTTTTCCTCTACGGCAAGATTGTTTTTTAGTGAACGTTGCAGAGCGAAGACGAACATCGGCTGTATCAACGCGGTAACACTGATCTTCTTGCTGCGCTGCGCGCGCGTAATTTTGGCCAATTCATTGGAATGAGCAATTACGCGTGCGCGTAACGCTGGAGAGATTAACAAATCCTGTCCCCGATCCTGCAAACGTCGAAACAGTTCTGGCTGCCATTCGTAGGTCAACACGATTTTATCCGGTCTGACACGCAGGTTTCGAAGTGATGACAAGGCCGCGCGATATTCTTCATATCGTTGGGCAGTATAGCGATGGGTATAGTCCAAAACATGTTTCAGCAGCCACGCCGGAACGTCCAGCTTACCCACTTTAAGATGTGTGATTTCTACAGTCATCAAGTCATCAACTCGAACGTCGCCCTCTAGATTGATATAGGCACCGAATATAGTGAGCGGCGAAAGCAGGGTCGCGCGTATGCCGATGTGCTGATACTCCAGTTTTAAAACTACGTTTCCCGGTATCACACGCCTCAGGCCATATCTGGCTGCCAGATTTAGCTCATCCTCGCGCAACTCCACCAGCTTGAAATGTCGTTGACGCGCGCCGCGAGGCAAATTGTGTTCGATGATTTTTTTGATGCGTTTTACATTCTCATGGGAAAGTGGCTTGCCCGTATCGGCAACCAGGGCTGTACCAGAATGGATCAACAGCAGAAAGGACAATCCCAGCACGGGCAGCCCGATAAACAGAAAGCTCAGCACATAAACGGTAACGCGCATAAGCGCCCGGTGTGGTTCAATCAACTTACCGCCCTCTCGCTAACCCGGCTTTTCCAAAACTATGCGCCATGAAAATCACCATCACGCCTAAATGCACCACGATGCAGCAACAAAGCACAAGAACGCAAACATGCGCACCATATTGGTGCGATCTGATGCCGAACACTGAGGCTTACTCCTTGTTTTAACAAAGCTTTTTGAAGAGGCATAATTCCTGTATTGCCTGCGCCCATAACGATGAATGAAATGAGAGGAGTCATAATGGAAGCACTACAATCGGGCAGCGACGTCGTCTTTTTGCTCATGGGCGCCGTGATGGTACTGGCCATGCACGCTGGATTCGCGTTTTTAGAAGTCGGCACGGTACGCAAGAAAAACCAGGTCAATGCCCTGGTCAAAATCATTGTCGATTTCGCGGTTTCCACCATACTCTATTTCTTTGTTGGCTATAGCATCGCATACGGTATCAACTTTTTTGCAGGGGCCGAAAGCATTTCCGCAAAAAACGGCTATGACCTGGTGAAGTTCTTCTTCTTGCTCACCTTCGCTGCAGCGATTCCGGCAATCGTATCCGGCGGTATCGCCGAGCGTGCGCGCTTCTATCCGCAACTTGCAGCGACCGCGATTGTCGTTGCCTTCGTCTATCCAACATTTGAGGGCATGATCTGGAATGGTAACTATGGTTTCCAGAGTTGGTTGGAATCCAGCTTCGGTGCCAGCTTTCATGACTTCGCCGGGTCTGTAGTCGTCCATGCCGTTGGCGGCTGGGTTGCGCTGGGCGCTGTCGTCATGCTGGGTGCGCGCTATGGTCGTTATCGTAAAGATGGTATGGTTACTGCGCATCCACCTTCTAGCATTCCGTTTCTCGCGCTTGGTGCGTGGATACTCACCGTTGGCTGGTTCGGTTTTAATGTCATGTCTGCCCAAAGCGTCGCCGGTGTCAGCGGTCTGGTCGCTGTGAATTCACTCATGGCCATGGTCGGCGGCATACTCGCCGCGCTGGTATTCGGCAAAAACGACCCGGGCTTTGTGCACAACGGGCCACTCGCTGGACTCGTTGCGATTTGTGCCGGTTCTGACATTGTACATCCCATGGGTGCGCTGGCAATTGGTCTGGTTGGTGGCGCATTATTTGTTGTTACCTTCACCCTGGCACAAAACAAATGGAAGATTGATGACGTGCTCGGTGTATGGCCGCTGCATGGACTATGTGGATTGTGGGGCGGTGTAGCTGCGGGTATCTTTGGCCAACAGGCCCTGGGTGGCATGGGCGGCGTAAGCTTTACGTCACAGCTGATTGGAACGACAGTTGGCGTGGTGTTCGCGGCGGCTGCGGGTTTTCTGGTGTATGGACTACTCAAAAGCAGTGTTGGCATACGCCTGACTCAGGAAGAGGAATACAACGGCGCTGATCTGAGTATTCACAAGATTTCAGCCGAGCCCAATTACGACAAATAAACGTAAACCTTCTTTTCCTGTACACACGGCGCTTCGGCGCCGTGTGTCGTTTCTTCCTTCCTCCAATCCTGCTCTAATCTGTTAATATCTTCCGCTAACGCAATTCACCGTACAGAGAGGCCGCCGCATGGAAATCTTGAACGCCATCGCCGTATTAATCACGCTTTCTGCGCTGTTTAACTACGTCAATTATCGTTATATCGGATTTCCCACCACGATCGGCATCATGGTTATAGCACTACTTGTTTCCCTGGGTGTGATTGCACTCGACGCGATGGGCGTGAAAATACTTGGTGATACACAAAACATGGTGCGCAGCATCGATTTCAATACCACTCTCATGCAGGGCATGTTGAGTTTTCTGTTATTCGCGGGCGCATTACACGTCAACATCGACGATTTACTCAAGCAAAAAGGTGCAATCCTGTTGCTAGCCAGTGTTGGCGTTATCCTCAGCACGTTTATCATTGGCGCAGGAGCATGGTATGTGCTCGGATTTCTAGGTGTAGAGTTGCCCTTTATTTATTGTTTGTTATTCGGTGCGCTGATTTCCCCCACCGATCCTATCGCCGTAATGGGTATACTCAAGTCCGCTGGCGCGCCAAAAACACTGGAAATCAAGATTGCCGGTGAATCGCTATTTAATGATGGCATTGCTGTAGTGGTGTTTCTCGTGCTACTCGGTATCGCCAGTGGTGGACATGATATCAGCGCGGGAGGCATCGCGTTATTGTTCGCAGAAGAGGCCATCGGTGGCATCGTACTCGGGCTGGCATTGGGTTATGTTGGATTCCGACTGCTAAAGAGCGTCGACAATTATCAGCTCGAAGTGATGTTAACACTTGCGCTGGTAATGGGCGGATATGCGCTGGCAACACTCATACACGTATCCGGACCGCTCGCCATGGTTATCGCCGGATTGTTTATCGGCAATCATGGACGCATGTTTGCCATGTCTGAACACACGCGCGAACATGTCGATCAATCCTGGCATCTCATCGATGAAGTGCTTAACGCGATATTATTTCTATTGATCGGTATCGAAATACTCGCGATAGAATACAACTCATCGTTTCTCATTGCCGGTGCGATATTGATTCCGCTGACGCTGTGCGCAAGATTTATCAGCGTGGCCGGTTTAGTCAGTATCATGCGACGTAAACGTTCGTTTAGCCCAGGTGCGGTGAAGATACTCACCTGGGGCGGACTACGCGGCGGCATCTCCGTTGCGCTTGCATTGTCATTACCTGCCGGTGCTGCGCGTGACGAAATACTCGCAATCACCTATGTAGTGGTAGTGTTTTCCATATTGGTGCAAGGACTCACTGTCGGCAAGCTCATTCGCTCCACGCAGTCTTAAAAAAGCACTCGCCTTGCAATAATATCTCTGTCTGCTATCCTTTTATGCACATTTGCGAGAGAAATTATTGTTCTACAAATGACTATTCAAAGGGTAGCGCGGCATGTGCTGCGTTATCGCTTATTCTTTTTTTGCTGTATTGGTTTGTTTGCTTTCCTGAATCCGGACAGAGGATTTGCGACGGATACCCCTGAGCTCTCGGTAGACGCATCTATCGCCACTGCCGGTTATTACAGACTTCAATGGCAGGCAAATCACGCAAAAAACCCCTCTTTTATACTGCAGGAATCTCAGGAAGAAAGTTTCCAAACTCCGTTTACGCGGTATCAGGGATCCGATCGTGCGCGTGTCATCAGCGGAAAATCCGATGGTGATTATTTCTATCGCGTGCGACTGGAAGACAATACGCAGTGGAGTGACGTTGTCAAAGTACAAGTCCGCCACCACAGTCTGGGCGATGCATTTCTATTTTTCTCGATTGGACTCTTCATATTTCTTTCCACTCTGTTTGTCATCTATCGCGGCAATAAATCAGCGCGTTAAAAGGAAAACCCTTGCACAAAATCAATTTTTCACGCCTGCAAAAAGACATTGAAGAACTCGCCTCGATCGGCAGAAGTGATGACGACAAAGGATTGTATCGCATGGCCTTTAGTGATGGCGATATGGCAGGGCGCGCCTGGTTAAAGGCAAAAATACTTGCCGCCGGACTGGATTTTTACCAGGACGGCGCGGCGAATCTGCATGCACGATATAACTGGAACGAAGACACACCGAGTGTTATCACCGGTTCGCACATCGACACGATTCCGGGCGCCGGTCATCTTGATGGTGCTTTAGGCGTGGTAACCGGACTCGAATGCCTGCGAACACTGAAAGAAAATAATATCGCTCTGAAATATCCTCTTGAATGTATCGCCTTCAGTGATGAAGAAGGCCGATTCGGAGGCATGTTCGGCTCGCAGGCTTTTTGCGGGCAACTGACTCCCGAGAGTATCTACAACGCCGTCGATCTCGGAAACGTCGCCATCACTGACGCTATGGCCTCTCACGGACTCAATGCCACAGATGCATTGCAGGCGCGACGTAATCCCAAAAGCATTCATGCCTTTGTCGAACTGCATATCGAGCAAGGCCCAGTGCTGGATAGTCAAAACATCAGTATTGGTGTTGTCGATGCAATCGCCGGGTTGTTCAAATGGAATGTCACGCTTAAGGGTGCCGCTAATCACGCCGGCACCACGCCAATGTCTATGCGACAAGATGCGTTTCAGGGACTGGCCGAGATAGCCACGCAACTCAATCGCATCCTCGAAGAGTATGGCAGCCAGCGCAGTGTCGCGACGATTGGGCGGGTTTCACTTTTTCCCGGCGCGGCCAATGTCGTACCCGGCGTTGTTGAATTCACCCTCGAAGTGCGTGACACCGACGCTCAGCAATTAAAAGATCTTGGCGGCGCGTTTCGTCGTTCTATATCGGCTATCGCGAGGCGACGTGATCTGATGTTTGAATTCGAGATACTCAGCGAACTGCCGCCGGTGAAATGCGACCCAGGCATCGTGCAAACCGTTCATCAAAGCGCCAGGGCGCTTAATGTTTCAAGCCTGCATATGCATAGCGGCGCCGCCCACGACACGCAAATACTTGCGCAAATCACGCGCGCCGGAATGATCTTTGTGCCAAGCAAGGACGGTCGCAGTCATTCCCCCGCCGAGTGGACAAATTGGGAAGATATTGAAATTGGCGCCAATGTCTTAATCAACACGCTTTATCAGCTAGCGAGTAATTAATGTATGAATGAAAAAGAAAATCAATTTGCCGACATCGATCCATTAGAGGAAAGCTATCGCGAGTCGATAGTCGAAAACCCGGAAGTCAAAGTATCTCTGGCAGAGCACCACACCGCGTTATTGGTTATTGATATTCAGTTTCTCGACGCCGCGCCAGGGCATGGCGTATTTGCCGATCTGGAAAAAAGCTCTGTTCCCAAAGAAGCTCAGGACTATTACTTTGACCGTTTGAGTACACTGGTTTTACCCAATGTACGCAAGCTTCAGGATTGTTTTCGCCAACACAAACTGGAAGTCATACACACGCGTATTCAATCGATGACACAGGATGGACGCGATCGCGGACCTGGACACAAACGCCTCGGCCTGCACGCTGCGCCGGGGTCGAAGGAAGCGGAGTTCCTACCGGAAATCGCACCCGTCGGCGATGAGATCGTCATCAATAAAACCGCCAGCGGCGTTTTTAACTCCACCAATATTGAGTATCTATTGCGCAATATGGAAATTACCGGATTGTTCATTGTCGGCGTATACACCAATGAATGTGTCTCAACGGCGGTACGCGATGCCTGCGACCGCGGATTTTATGTCACTCTTATTGAAGATGCCTGCGCCACGGTAACGCCCGAACTTCAGAATGCCACCATCACAACGGTAAGAGATCGCTATGCACGCGTAATGAATACGCAAGAGGCACTTGCCGAAATCAACAAGGTCGTTGATAAATGAACGAAGGCAACGGTTACATACTCGACGCATCGACTGGCTGGATGATACTCGCCATTTTCAGCGTCGTGTGGGTAACGCTCGGTTGGTTCTGGGGACGCAATACGCGACAGCTTGATGACTTTATGCTTGCCGGGCGTAATGTCGGCCTATCCCTGGGTGTTGCTACTGCGATGGCGACATGGGTAACAAGCAACACCACCATGGCTGCGCCGCAGTTGGCCTTACAACTTGGTATGTGGGGCATGATTGGTTATTCACTCGGCGCGATTGGTTTGTTTCTATTCGCTCCTCTGGCTAAACGTATTCGAATTTTAATGCCGAATGCCTATACCAGTGGCGACTTCATACGCCTGCGTTATGGCGTGACCACCTGGCGCGTGTTTCTGGCAATTTCGCTTTTTTATGGCTTCGGCTGGTTAATCAGTCTGGGCATGGCCGGCGGCGTATTGATCAATGCACTCACTGGCATACCTTACGAATACGGCATGACCGTAATACTCAGCGTGTGCGTGCTTTACACCTTGCTCGGTGGCCTGCGCGCCGTTATCGGTACGGACTTTATTCAAACGCTTTTGATTGTTATCGGTGTCGCCATACTCGCCTGGCTGGCAATTGATAAAGTCGGTTTCGATGCCATACACAAAGGCGTACAGCAGGAACGTCCTCAACTTTTGAATCTGCTGATGCCAGCCGCGGTCATGTTTCTATTCAATAATCTTTTGTTTGGCGTCGGCGAAATTTTTCATTCCAACGTGTGGTGGAGCCGCGCCTTCGCCTTTCGACAGGGAGTCGGTTTTCGTGCCTATGTCATCGCCGGTGTGATGTGGCTACCGATTCCCGTTGTCGCCGGTTTTGTCGCCCTGGCAACACCTGCGCTCGGCTTGAACGTGCCTGCCGCAGACATGGTCGGCCCGCTAGTCGCCGCAAAACTATTGGGGGGCGTTGGCGCAGTATTGGTTTTTGTGATCGTGTTTTCGGCCCTCGCTTCCAGCCTCGATTCACTACTGGCAGCAACCAGTGATCTCATCACCCAGGATATCTATCGCGGCCATTTTCGCCCCCATGCAAGCAATGAGCAATTACGCAAGGCGGCAAAGATCATCATCATCGCGCTTGGCGTCATTACCTGGTTGTTGTGTTTGCCGCGCCTGACGACATTGGCAGAACTGCTGTATTTTACCGGCGCATTTGTCGCCAGCACCATCTGGCCGATTGTTGCCGGACTTTATTGGAAAAGCGCAAATCGACATGGCGCCACTGCGGCAATGGTTCTCGGCACCGCTATCGGTTTGTATTGTTATTTTGCGATCGGTTTTTATGTTGCAGCCCTCGTCGGCGCGGCGGCGTCCATGCTCATTGTGTTAGCCAGTACGCGCCTGTGGCCTGAGAGTTTTGACTGGCAGCACTTGCAACAAACCCAACAGGAGAAAACAACGTGAGCGCCAGCGTTGGTTTTCTATCCGTTCTGGTTGTCACGGCATTGGTAACTACTGCGACAACACCTTTGGTTTTAATTTTCTTATTTATTCGTGACATGCTCAGGAGGGAACAATGGTAACCCAGATTAATCCCCTGCTTAAGGACGCGCTACCTGAAAAAGATACCACGGAGGGTATCGAGCGTCCTCTTGCCTTACTAAAACACATACCTGAAGACCCCGTCCCCTTGCTCGAACTGGCAAATCATTCTGTGGTATCGGCGCGTCAATTTAATCGGGCGCAAATCGCGCAACTGTGTCGACTGGCCGCCAAACACGAAGCCGTTCCACAACAGACTCGACGACCACTGGTGGGCAAAATTTTAATCAGCGCCTTTTATGAACCCAGCACGCGCACACGTCTTTCCTTTGAAAGCGCCTGGCATCGTTTGGGCGGTGACATTATGTCGATTACCGATCCTGCGACCACCGGTATTGCCAAAGGTGAAACGCTTTCCGATGTCGCCGAAATGCTAAACAACTATGGCGATCTGGTGGTATTACGCGAATGTCAGAACGAAGCGGTTTACGAAATGTTAAAGGCGCTCAGGATTCCCATTGTAAATGCTGGTAATGGAACGGACGAACACCCGACCCAGGCACTGGCGGATATCTATACCTTACTCAAGTGGCGACCAGAACTGATAGATACGCAAATGGCGGAAACCGCGAAGGTACGTATTGGCATAGTCGGCGTACCATCGACCATGCGTACCGTACGCAGCTTGTTATATTTACTCGGACTGATTGCTGACAATCTCAAAGAAGTCCTTATCATTTCCGCAGAAGAACAACTGTTTTCTGAGAATCAACGCGAGGATCTGGAAGAACTGGGACTTCGTATTCGTGTCTCCGAAACACTGGACGATGTATTACCCCATCTTGACGTCGTTTATATCAATGCAATTGCCTGGGTCGGTGATGGCTACAAGGAATACGGTAGCCAATACACGCTCAACAACCGTTCTCCGCTAAAGAGCGACGCCATTGTGATGCACCCCCTGGCACGAGGACAGGAATTAGATACCAGCCTCGATAACACCTCACACAACTGGTATTTCGCGCAGGCGCGTAGCGCTGTGTTTATACGCATGGCCCTGCTCACCTGTCTGGTACAAAACAACTGGTAAACAAAAGGTAGTCACTATGTGCGGTATCGCCGGAATTTTTCATGCCGAACTATCCAAACCTGTAGATGCACAAACCCTGGTCGCGATGGCAGCCATCCAATATCATCGCGGACCTGACGGCTTCGGTTACAAAATTGTCGACAACAAAGGCGTCGGTTTCAGTCATGCGCGTCTGTCGATAATCGACCTGGATGAGAATCGCGCGCGTCAGCCGTTTTTTTCGCATGACAACAATCTGCTGCTTACCCACAACGGCGAGTTCTACGACTACAAGCGCATACGTGCCGACATGACATCGCGCGGCGCGCGCTACAGTAGCAAGAGCGATTCCGAAATGGTCTTACACCTTTACCCTGAATTGGGTCTGGAAGAAATGCTCAAACACCTGCGCGGCGAATTTGCATTTGCCTTGTTCGATAAGCGTCAAGACCGCCTGATGCTGGTGCGAGATCGTTTCGGGATTAAACCGCTGTATTGGACTCAGGCCGGAGACACGCTGGTATTCGGGTCGGAATTGAAAGTCCTGTTTGCCCATCCCGAAGTGTCACGCAAGATCGATACACAAGGCCTCTATCATCAACTCATGCAAACCATTGTTCCTGGCAGTACGCCGTTTGAAGGCATACAACAGGTACGTCCCGGACACATGCTCATCGTTGAGCGCCGTCATGGAAAACTCAAGATCGAAGAACGCAAATACTGGGACATGGATTTTCCGACCATGGACGAGCGCGCGCAGGTCGAAGACGATGAGTTTTATATCGAAGGTGTGCGCCAACAATTGCTGGAAGCCGTCCAACTGCGTCTGGAGGCAGATGTTCCTGTTGCCTGTTATCTTTCAGGCGGTATCGATTCGTGTTCCATACTCGGCCTGTCTTCTGCCAGTCAGCAATCACCGGTAAAGGCCTTTACGATCGGTTTCGACGATGCCGAATATGATGAGACGGCCATAGCCCAGGAGATGGCGCAAACCGTTGGCGCCGATCACGACATCATGATGCTCAAGGCAGATCATCTTTACGACAATCTGGAACGCACCATCTGGCATACCGAGCGTTCCATCTACAACACGCTTGGCGTTGCCAAACTGCTGATGAGCGAGTACGTAAACAAGTCCGGATACCGTGTCGTCGTCACCGGCGAAGGTTCCGATGAACTCTTCTCCGGCTATCCCGCCTTTCGGCGCGATATGTTTTTATACGGACTCGATCACCTGTCCCAAAGCGAGCGTGCTAGCTGGGAACAAATGCTCGGGGAAAGTAATAAGCTGTTCACGGGCGCCATGCTCGCCGACGAAGAGTATCGCGACCCGGCATTGGATAAGTTAGTCGGCTTCACCCCTAGTTGCCTGCAACCCTGGCTGAATAGCTCCAGGCATGCCCTGGGACTTATGCATCCCGATCGTTCTCAGTCGATGAGCGACTATCGTCCCGGCGACAGCCTGGCAGCAAATCTCGATGCCGATATGATTGACGGCCGACATCCACTGGACAAGGCGCAATACGTTTGGATCAAGACTCAGTTAGAAGGCCAGATCCTGACCTGGGGTGGTGACCGTGTCGACATGGCTAACTCCATGGAGGCGCGCCCGGCCTTTCTCGATCACCACCTGGCGGAGTTTGCCTGTGCGATTCCACCTTCCATGCGCATCCGTGGGCGTACAGAAAAATACGTATTGCGCGAGGCCATGAAAGGACTGTTACCAAAAGTACTTTATGAGCGTGAGAAGTTTGCTTTTATGGCCCCGCCAGCGCATACCGATCCCAGGAAATGGCAGGCCATGAAGGCCCTGGCCGATGACTTTCTTTCGCCTTCGTCTATCGAAGATGCCGGCTTACTCAATGCCGATGGCGTCGCCTCCCTGTTCTCCCTGCACGAAAGTGCTGACACGCCTGCTGCGACCCAGGTGCAACTGGATGCTGTCATTAATCATATGCTTAGCGTGCAAATCATGCATCGTCGACTGGTAGCCGACGACATTCCGAGGCTGGCGAAACAGAAGGCGGAACAGTTAGGCTGGCGCGTGTGAAGAAAGGCTTTGACCGTGTGCAAAACGAAGCTGCTCAGTCATTCAGGCATGATATTTTCTGATAGACTCGATCACCTTATTTCACTTTTATTTTTTAAAAAAAAGCAGATATTAGCGCTGTACGAGATCGTTCGTACTTCTTTTTCAGGAGAGTTATATGCGCTACATCCCACTTTTTTTGGGCTTGTTTCTATCCAGTGCCGTAATGGCAGAAGAAACCATGAAGAACTGGCCGTTAAAGGGTGAAAACGAGTCAGCCGCCGAAGTCCAGGCGGCCTATAAAGAACAATGTGAAGCTTGGTCAAAACAACGCGCCGAAGAAGGCATTAAAGCCGATGCCGACTACATCAACAAATGCACGCAAGGCATGACCGCAGTTTGGCCAGTTGGCGTAGACAATAGCAGTAGTGGCGAGTAAGCGGTTGTCGACCGGTTTTGCACAAAACCCCGCCTTGCGGGGTTTTTTAATGCCTAGCGAAAAGAATCCATCTGGCGCTATACTCTGTGCAGAAATTAGGAGGAAGCCTAGCCGTGAAAATTGGAGCACTCTGTCGTCAGCAATACCAGGTCGTGGAGGTTGAAACCTCTGTAGCGGAAGCTAGCCAACGGATGAATGATGCCCATATCCATGAGGTCATTGTGGTACGTCGATCGGAGATGGGTAACATACCCATCGGCACGCTTACCGACCATGACATCACTGCCGAACTTGCCGATGAAGAAGTCGACCTACGCGAAATCAGCGTGCGGGATGTCATGAGTTTCAATATATTGCTCGCCTATGACTTTGAGGACTCCAGCACTATCATCGAGCGCATGCGCGCCGATGGCATACACCGCCTGCCCGTCGTGGATAAAAACGACGTCTTGCTTGGCGTAGTTTCACTAAACGACCTGGTGAATATTCCTGCTGAAAGTGGTAAGGATTTATCGACAATGTTGAGTCATCCGCATGAAGGACAGGCGAACCAATCCCTGAATTAGCGTATGTTTGCGGCGTAGGTTCGAGGAGAGATCAAACGGTTTGTTGTAGCGGCTCATCTTCATGGATTTTTTGCAACAGGCTGAGCAATTCAATTTCACCTTTACTCAGACCGCTGGTCTCGGAAACTGATTCAACGGTTGCGCCATCGCGTATCATCCGTATGGCATGTTGATAGGTCTGATAGGAAGGGTCTTTCAAGGTCAGTTGATCCTGCGCCTCCTCCAGCTTGGACATACGACGTTCTATCAGTTGCAAGCGCTTGCCCACACCCTTGGAAGAATCGTACAAACCCTTCACATCCCAGGAAAGCTCATTCATACGCTTATAAATTTCAGCGTTTTTCATTTTCTCCTCAGCAAGACGTTTGAGAAAGATGGCGGTAATCGCCATATTTGAAAGCGCCAGTATGGCGACCGCCGCCAGACCTAAAAGAATTGGGTTAAATTCGTATAACATACATGATCACTATAACTTGCCTGATATAGACAAAGAGACGGGACACGCCGTTTATCAAAAACCCGTCATGTCCTGTAGTTCTTCATTATTAAAAAGTCGATTCAGATCGACGAGGATTAATAGCTTCCCGTCCATGCTGGTCACGCCCTGTATAAAACGCGAGGCATCTTCGCTTCCAACATTGGGTGCCGCCTCAACCTGCGACTGGGGGATATCGACAACTTCAGCAACACTGTCGACTAGCATTCCAACTTCCTGCCCATCCACATCGATAATCACAATTCGAGAGGAATCTGTCGTTTCAGTTGGCGGCAAACGAAATCGTTTACGCGCATCCATTACAGTCACGACGTTGCCGCGTAGATTGATGATGCCGAGCACGTAGTCTGGCGCGCCAGGCACCGGTGCAATCTCGGTCAGGCGTAATACCTCGCGAACCTGTGTTACGGCAATACCATACGTCTCCGTAGCCAGGTGAAAGGTTACCCAACGTTGGGTAGGATCTTCTTTCGTTTTGGTTTCAACAGCCATATGCATTTCCCGTCGTGCAATGAAATTGAATGAAAAATTAATACAACAATACTAGTCTGGAGTACTCGCTCTAAAACACCAGGCGTTAACGTGGTATTTCAAGCTGCTGTCCCATCATTTCCAACAAACCCTGGCCATCGAGTAAAAACGTGCGCATCGAACGCACATTACCCGCCATCCACGGGGACTCCTCTTTGCTACCACGCCATGTGACCTGGCGCTGGTTGATCTCGACCATATCCTGAACTTCGTCGCATAATATTCCAACCGCGACGCCTTTGAGCCAGATAATAAACTGTTCTGTGGCGGCAACACGCAAGGCATGCATGCTCTGGGGAATAAATAGTCTACTGCCATCAACAACCAAAGCGCGTCCCTTGCCAGGTCGGTTGTATTCAAATATCCAGGGTGCGGCACCGGCAACAGGCGTAAGCTCTCTGTTTGGTTTGTCGATGTTTTCAAGCTCTGTCACTGAAATCATCAACTGCATTTGCGCCACGCGAAAACGCATCATTGAAAATCGGTCGCTGGCATAGTTGGGTATGATCTGTTGAGTGGTCTCGAATATAATCGGCTTCGGTGCTGTAACCGGCGATTTCGCCTCGATGACTCCTGCACGTCTAAGTTTGGCCAGTGGTGTATCGTCGAGCTCATCATCACGCGTAATCGCGTAGGACAGCATTTTTTCAGCCTCAGCGATCACTTCCGGATCATCAGAACAATCGCGGTATTCCACGGTGGAGCGATCATCCTCATTGTCGTTGTCTTCTACTTCATCGTCTGAAAAACGGTAGCCGTCGATATCATCGTTCTCGATTTCAAGTTGCTCGGATTCGAGAAGATCGCTTTCATCGCTTTGTGCCTCATGCATTTCTAAGTCATGTGCTACAGCTTCCGGTATGCCGAGGTGTTGAGGCGATGCAGACAACTCCGCACTTTCTTCCACTTGATGGTTGCGCCCGGCGCCAACCAGTCCTGCGATATTTTCCGCAGCGCGTGCGGCACTAATCGATTCGTCGGCCTGGGTTTCCTGCAACAATACGTTTAAATAATCCATTACAGCGTCGGACTGCGCACTTAATTTCTTTTCTTTAGTATTGCTACTCATGATGCATTGGCCCAACGATGAGGTGTTTGTCGTACCTCAGATTTAAGAAGTGTCTGCAAAAGCTTTCGGTACGCTATCGCGCCACGCGCTTTTGGAAAGCTCAATGTCAGCGGCATATGTTGCGCACTGGCATCGCGGAAGCGGGTATCGACTGGAATAAATCCATCCCACAACTCATTTGGAAACTGGTGTTGTAAAATTTCCAGGCTGTCATTAGAAGCGCGCGTACGCGCGTCGAACATGGTCGGCACGATCAGATAGGGCAATTTGTCCTGACGCGACTTACTAACCATATCCAGGGTATTAACAATACGTTCCAGGCCTTTCAGGGCGAGATATTCTGTCTGCACAGGAATTATCAGTCGTTGACATGCGGCAAGCGCATTCACCATGAGTATGCCCAACACAGGCGGACAGTCCATCAACACATAATCATAGCGATCACTAAATGTTTTCAACACTTGGGAAACAACCAGACCTTTCCCAGCCTGTACGCCTAATTGTCTGTCCAGGGTTGCCATCGCGGAAGAAGCGGGAATCAAGTCGAGATTCTCGACCGGTGTTTTGACTATGACTTTATCCTGTTCCGTTGGATCATCACCAAACAATCCGTACACACTGTGTTCGATGGTATCGGGGTTTAAACCAAAATAAGAGGTCAATGAACCGTGAGGATCCAGGTCAAGTAACAAGACACTACGCCCCACTACTGCCAGTGGACCGGCGAGATTGACCACCGTGGTTGTCTTACCAACGCCGCCTTTTTGATTCGCTACTGCCCAGACTTTCATCGCAATACCTTCGGAAAATCATTCATACATCGGAAATACACTCAACAATGCATATGAAATGCCAGTGTTTGTCATGAGAGGCCTAAAGAAACGGTCTATATAGAAGGTGAGTACATGTTCACAACGGTAGATTCGAGGTAATCGTTTGCTTTCGATCAAATTTCCTGAACAAGCGTATCGCCAACAACACCTAGCGCAAGCACCTTATCAACGATGCCAGCTTCTTTAACCGCAGCAGGCATACCGTAAACCACGCAGCTGACCTCGTCCTGTACCCAGATTGTGGCACCTAGTTTCTTCAATTTTTTGGCGCCTTCCCGTCCATCAGCGCCCATGCCGGTCAACACCAATGCTAAAACATCGCCGCCAAACGCATCGGCAACTGACTCGAAGGTAATATCAACACTCGGCTTATAGGTAGAATGCATGTCTCCCTCTCCCAGTTTGATAGTCGCTTCAGAACCACGTTTTTTGACGATCATCTGTTTTCCACCGGGTGCGAGATAGGCAACACCCGGTTTTAACATATCGCCGTCTTGTGCTTCTTTAACATGGATTTGGCATATCTCATCGAGTCGTTGAGCAAAAGCAGGGGTAAACGTTCCCGGCATGTGTTGGACCAACAATACCGGTACATGAAAATCCTGAGGCAATTTGGATAAAACCTCTTGCAAGGCAGCTGGCCCTCCAGTGGATGTTCCAATGGCCAACACGGAATATTGCTTTCCGGTTTTTCTGTGTCGAACCGACTCGCGACGCTCTGGTTGCGCAACAGGTGCAGGTTTAGGTTCAGGCGCTCTCGGTTTTGTTTCTGTGACCGCCGCCTTGGGCCTTTCCCGTTTCTTCTCCCACGGTACAGGTGGAGGACTAACTGGCTGAATCACTGCACCCTTGGCAATGCTGATAATTCTTTCACACAGCATTTTTTTCGCTTCGTCTTTATTGCGCGTAATGTCTTCGAAACGTTTGGGAAGAAAATCGATGGCTCCCGCCTCAAGCGCGGCGAGAGTTGCACGCGCGCCTTCCATCGTAAGTGATGAAAACATCAAAATTCGGCTGGGACAGGAACTCATAATTTTGCGCGTCGCGTCTATGCCGTTGAGGTTTGGCATTTCGACGTCCATGGTAATGACATCCGGCTTAAGCTTTATGACTTTTTCTACGGCCTCATTGCCGTCTTCAGCAGTGTCTATAACTTCAATCTGCGGATGTTCATTGAGTATATTGCTGATCTGTCGTCGAAAGAAGCTGGAGTCATCAACGACTAAAACCCGTACGGGCATACTGTTCTCCTCACGCTCGCCTTACATAGGCTTTCATCAAACTGGGGACGTCTAGTATCAAGGCAATACGACCGTCACCGGTGATAGTCGCGCCGGACAATCCTTTGGTGCCATGCAACATTGCGCCTAAGGGTTTTATAACCACTTCTTCCTGGCCAACCAAGGTTTCAACCACAAAACCCGCGCGTTGATCGCCAATCGCGACCACAACGACGTGTCCATTGTTTGGATGCGCTTTCAATTTTCCATCTTTTTCAAGCCAATCACTCAAGAAGTAAATCGGCAACGGCCTGTTACGCAACATAATCACTTTCTGGCCATCGACGATGTTGGTGTTTGAAAGATCAAGATTGAAAATTTCGCTGACGCTGACTAATGGCAATGCAAAGATTTGCGTTCCGAGCATTACCATCAGCGTTGGCATAATCGCCAGGGTCAAGGGCACTTTGATACTCAAGCGAGTACCGTGTCCCAGTGCAGAATCAATATCCACAGAACCATTGAGCTGTACGATGCGTGTTTTGACGACATCCATGCCCACGCCGCGACCAGAGATATCAGAAATTTCATCTTTGGTCGAAAATCCCGGCGCAAAAATTAAATTATAGGCATCCCTGTTATCCATCCTCGCTGCCGCTTCTTCATCCATCAGACCTTTTTCAACCGCTTTCTGACGAAGGCGATTGGGATCCATCCCGGCACCATCATCCTGTATGGTTAACAGAATGTGATCACCCTCTTGCTCTGCCGATAGTATGACCGTACCAGCGCGCGGTTTACCGTTTCTCTCGCGTGTCTCTGGCTCTTCGATTCCGTGATCAACGGCGTTGCGCACCAGGTGAACCAGCGGATCAGCCAACGCTTCCACCAGGTTTTTATCCAGATCGGTGTCTTCACCACGCAGCTCCAGATTGACTTCCTTTTTAAGGCTGCGCGCAAGATCTCGGACCACGCGAGGAAAACGACCAAAAACCTTTTTGATCGGCTGCATGCGCGTCTTCATTACAGACGTTTGCAAATCGGCGGTGACGAGATCCAGATTGGCTATCGCTTGCGAGAATTCTTCGTTACCTTGATTCAGCGTACTCTGCAAGGTAACCAGACGATTACGCGCCAATACTAACTCACCAACCATGTTCATGATGTCGTCGAGTCGTTTGGTATCAACGCGTACTGTACTTTCACCCTGTGGCGCGGCATCTTTCGCTGCCTTTCCCGCCGCGGGTTTCGCAGCGCTTTCAGCGGGTTTTGTTGGCGCCGGTGCAGATTTGGTTGGAGGCGCTGTGACAGCAGAAGATGCTGCAGGACTTCGCGCTGCAGGCGCGGCTACTGCTTCGGCATGAGCTCCACTAAATTGTCCCTTGCCATGTAATTCATCGAGTAAATCTTCAAATTCGTCTTCCGAAATTTCTTCGCTGGAAACAGGCTTTGCTGGAGCGGCGGCGACTTCGCCCGGCGCTCCCTCGACCATGCCGAACTTTCCTTTTCCGTGCAAATCATCCAGCAAGCTTTCAAATTCGTCTTCAGAAATATCGTCACTGGTACTTGGTACTGCCGCTTCACCACTGGCTTTAAACTGCCCCTGGCCATGCAGCTCATCGAGCAGGCGATCGAATTCCTCTTCGGTAATCTCATCGGATTCTGGCGCAGCTGGAGGTGCTGCTGCATCAGCGCTAGCCTGGCTAGCGGTGTCCTCATCCAACGCATTCATCAGTTGCGCGAATTCCTCGTCGCTAAAATCGCCATCGGGTGTCGGTGCAGGCGTTTTGCTTGCAGGAGCTTGTTCAACAACGGGGGCGGGTGCTACGGGAGGCGCTTGCGCAGTTTCAGCAGACCCGTCATCTTTCAACAGCGCCTTTAACTGTACGATCAGTTCAGGATCTGCAGCATCAGGTTCAACGCGCTGGTGCAGACTTTCGAACATGGCGTTCAGACTATCAAGCACGCGCAACATCACATCCATGAGATGTGCTGTTACGGACTTTTCACCATTGCGTAACAGATTAAACACATCTTCGGCAACGTGACAAACTTCAACGAGCGACGTCAGACTAAGAAAGCTTGCGCCGCCCTTTATCGTATGGAAACCACGAAAAACTGCATTGAGCAGGTCTGTATCAGTCGGGCTCTGCTCAAGATCGACAAGCTGCTCCTGCAGCTTTTCGAGAATCTCGCCAGCCTCAACTAAAAAGTCCTGTAATAGTTCTTCGTCTTCAAATGACATCATTCATTCCTAGAAACCGAAACTTGACAATAAATCATCAACCTCGTTCTGCCCTGAAACCACGTTGTCGCCTTCCATGCCTGGCACCTGCGGCCCGTCAAGACCACCGGTGTTCACACTTCCTTCACTCTCACGTTTGATACTGCTTCCACCTAGCTTGATCAGCTCGACCAGACTGCTTTCGACTTCTGACACCAGCTTGATAACCCGCTTTATAATCTGTCCGGTGATATCCTGGAAATCCTGGGCCATGAGTACATCGTTTAGATTGTTCTTGACCATATCCATATCATTACCGGCGCTGACAAAAAAGGCCTGCAGGTTACGACTCAAATCCCGAAACTGTGCGGGATTGAGCTCGCGATGCGTAAACTTCTCCCAAGTTTTTCCGAAACTGCCAATAGTATCTGACAGCGCATCACATACAGGCGTCACCGCTTCGATTGCATTCAAGGTGCGGTGCGCGGCTTCATCGGTTTTGGTTATAACGTAGCTCAAACGTTCTCTTGCATCAGGTATCTCCTCCTGCGCAAGACTGTTAATTCGTTCATCGTATCTGAAGCTGTTTAGTGCTTCGTGAAATTCGCGAGTCAGTTTTCCCAATTCGCGGAACAAGTGGGACTCTCTTAGATCTGTCAGTTGCGCGATGCATGCATCCACCTTCTCGTTATTGCCTTCCTCTAACTGAGCAACGAGATCGCGGGCGATGGCAAGTAATTCGCTGTCTTCTGGCTTTTCACTCATTCCTGGTGCCTCTTCCCTTACTTGCTCGCATTTACCCGTTCAAAAATCTTATCTATTTTTTCCTTCAGGGTTGTTGCAGTGAAAGGTTTGACTATATAGCCGTTGACGCCGGCCTGAGCAGCCTCGACGATTTGTTCCCGCTTTTGCTCAGCAGTTACCATAAGGACAGGCAAATGCGCTAGCTCTGGATCAGATCGAACATTTTTCAACAGTTCAATACCGGTCATACCCGGCATATTCCAGTCAGTTACCAGAAAATCAAATTTTCCTGATTTCAGCATGGGCAATGCAGTCGATCCATCATCCGCCTCCTGGGTATTGTTAAACCCCAGATCCCTGAGCAGATTTTTGATAATCCGTCGCATCGTAGAAAAGTCATCCACAATGAGGATTTTCATATTCTTATCCAAGGTAACCTCCAGACCTAATCTAAGCTTCCTTCACTTGTATCGACACATAATTGTTAAATATTTAATACTTGTCTTACAGGAAGTTGGAAAAAAACAAACAATCTTCGTTTGTCATGCACAGTGGGGTGTTTCGCAGAAATATTAATGTGCCCGTGTTTTTCCAAAACCGGAAAACACAGGAATTGGGAGACCATCAGTCTAAAATCGCTTACTCTTCGTTATCCCAATTGGCCATGCGGGATTGAAGACGGATCACAGCCTGGCTGTGGATTTGACAGACACGGGATTCACTAACCCCTAAAACATTACCGATTTCACGCAGATTGAGTTCTTCGTCATAGTAAAGGGCCATAACGAGTCGTTCACGCTCCGGCAGACTTGCAATAGCATCTGCAAGATAGCGTTTAAAGTCATCCCGTTGAAGTCCATCCAACGGCGTACCGATATCATCACTTAGCGAATCTGCTAGCGATTCCTCGCCCGGCGTTATGTCATCAAAACTCATGACGCGATAACCACTGGCCGCTTGCAGTATCTGATGATATTCATCAATAGAAACATTCAGTAATTTCGCTACTTCATGGTCACGCGCATCACGTCCGGTTTCGTTTTCGATGACTCGTATCGCATCTGCGACCACGCGAGCCTTTTTATGCACTGAACGAGGCGCCCAATCGCTACGACGTATCTCATCCAACATTGCGCCACGTATGCGAATTCCCGCATAGGTTTCAAAACTCGCGCCCTGTGTTGAATCATAGTTACGTGATGCTTCCAACAAGCCGATCATACCAGCTTGTATTAAATCATCTGGTTGTACGCTTGGGGGTAAACGACTAATAAGATGATAAGCTATTCGCTTTACTAAAGGCGCATACTTGGCAACGGTTTCGCTATCGCTAGGTTGACCGGTAACTTGTTTATAGGTAGCGACTCCGCTCATAGTGAGGCCTCCACTGGAATCCGACTCGCTTGTATCAAACGTTCAATAAAAAATTCGAGATGTCCTGATGCCACGACAGGCATAGGCCACTTATCGGCTTTCTGTGCGAGATTCTTGAATGCAATCGCAGATTTTGATCTTGGATAAGCTTCCACCACCGGTTTTTGCCGCTGTATCGCCTTTCTGAGCAAGGGATCAAAGGGCATAACACCAAAATACTTCAGGGTAACATCGAGAAAACGTTGAGAGACTTTCAGCAATTTTTCGTACAACTCCCGCCCTTCCTGTACGCTATTAACCATATTCGCCAAAACATGAAACCGTTGAACACCGTATTCACGGCTTAGCAATTTAATTAATGCATAGGCATCGGTAATCGATGCCGGTTCATCGCAGACTACGACAAGAACTTCCTGTGCCGCGCGACAAAAGCTGACAACTGACGAGGAAATTCCAGCGGCCGTGTCGATGACAAGCGTGTCGATGCGATCATGCAATTCACTAAATGCCCGAATCAAACCGACAGACTGGATTTCATCCAGCTCCGCCATCGCCTTGGTTCCCGATGATGCTGGCACCACTTTCAATCCCAGTGGCCCTGTAACAATAATTTCCGACAAACTGCGTTCACCGCTAATCACATGTTGCAGATTGTAAGGGCTGTGCAAACCCAGCAAGACGTCCACATTGGCCATACCGAGATCTGCATCGAGTAACATGACCTCGCGTCCCATGGATTGAAAGGCCAGCGCCAGATTTATCGATACATTCGATTTACCCACGCCACCTTTACCGCTCGCAACTGCGATGACGCGTACCGGTTTGTGCTTTCGCATCTGGCGCAATCCCGCCGCCTGGTCCTGAAACTTATGCCAGGTCATCGCTCACAATCTCCCCAAATGCCATCTGTAATACATCGTCGTCGGCTTTTTGATGCTTGCTGTTTAACAGGGAAACTGCGCGCTTTACCAATTCAACGCCACGCGCACGATGTAGATCTTCAGGCACGCGTTGACCATCACTGATATAACTGACAGGTAGTTGGTGATGCATAACGGTCGACAACACACCGCCGATGCTCAAGCTTTCATCCAGTTTGGTAATAATACAGGCTTCAAGTACCGCTTTCTTGAACGACGTGATGGTCTCGTCAAGCGCCTGAATTTGCGTTGAGGCCGAAACCACCAACAACGTTTTAATTGAATTCGAGCCTTCATTTAACATCGCGAACTGCTCGGTCAAACGCAGGTCGCGTTGCGACATGCCAGCGGTATCGATCAATATGAGTTGCTTGTCATAAAGACTTTTGAGAGTTTTTTTCAATTCCTGCACATCTGATGCAATTCGTACGGGTGTACCCAAAATTCGCCCAAACGTGCGCAGTTGCTCTTGCGCGCCGACACGATAATTATCCGTCGTAATAAGCGCAATGCCTTTCGTTCCGTGAGACAAGGCATATCGTGCAGCCATTTTCGCTATCGTAGTCGTCTTTCCAACACCAGTAGGTCCGACCAGCGCAAACACACCACCGTTTTGCACAATGTCATCTTCGACTGTAGGAATGTTTGCCGAGAGTAGCTTCATCGCGTTACGCCAGATGATTTCGAAAGTCGCCTCATATTGCACGCGATCTGCCAACCGTCTTGCTGTTGCGGGACTCAATCCCAACTCATACAAATGGCGTAACAACTTGGCCTTTTTCGGCATGCGTTTGCTGAGTTCGTTCCAGGCGAGACTGGAAAGCTGGTTTTGCAATAAACCTTTAATGTCCTGTAATTCTGTCCAGAGTTTCCCGAGATCCTTATCTGTCGTTTTGCTCGGCGCACTTGTTTCAGCTACCGGCTTTTTCGCGACAGGCTTTTTTACCGTTCTATCCGGCGTGGACTGTCCGCCGAAACGCTCTTCAACGGTGTCTTTAAATTTTTCCAGCCATTCCTGCGAAACCTGTCCAGTCTCGTTTCTGGATTCCGATTTCTGTCTTTTCTTCGACGCTGAAGAAAAATTGTAGCGATCCTCGGTGGGCAGTTTGTCATAACCAGGAAGTGGTTCAGTGGTCGCCGTCGGCGCGCTGGAATAGGTATTTAATTCTGCCTCGCGTTTTTCGCTACGCGCGAGTTCGCGTTCGATAATGGCATCGGTATTCTGTGAATCGAAAATAGATTCGTCGTAATCTATTGCGGCAATCACTTCGACACCGTTACTAAGACTACGATTGGATATGATGACTGCATCCGCGCCAAGCTCCGCGCTCACCATATTGATGGCGGTGCGTATGTCCGGTGCATTAAAGCGCTTCAACTTCATCTACAACTTCCTCAGTCTTTTCATATATACACGGTCTCTCACTTACCAACCGTCGCCACAACTTTTATCTGTTTGTTGTCCGGTACTTCGTTATAAGACAGGACATGCAGATTTGAGATTGAACGTCTGGCGAATCGCGCCAGTAAGGCTCTGAGCTGCGGTGCAACCAGCAGTACCGCCGGTTGGCCCGCCATCTCCTGACGCTGGGCCGCGTCTAAAAGGGAACTGTTCATCTTCTCAGCCAGCCCCGGTTCAAAACCCGCTTCATGACTACCGGAGGCCTGAACCGTCTGGAGCAATAACTGTTCCAGTGATGGGTCAAGCGTAATCACCGGCAACTCTTCCTCCAGACCATTGATATGCTGGAGAATTGAACGACTTAGCGCCTGTCTGACGGATGCGGTCAGATAGTCTGTGTCCTGACTAGTTGTCGCCGCATCCGCCAAAGTTTCGGCGATAGTGCGGATATCTCTGATAGGTATTTGTTCCATAAGGAGATTTTGCAGCACTTTAAGCATTGCACCGAGTGATAAAGTATTGGGAACCAGCTCTTCCACCAGCTTCGGCGCGGTTCTACCCAGATTGTCCAGTAGCTGTTGAGCCTCTTCTCGTCCCAACAATTCATGGGCATGGCCCTGTAACACCTGGGACAGATGAGTGGCCACTACCGTGCTGGCATCAACCACCGTATAGCCTAGCGTTTGTGCATGATCTCTTTGTCCGCGCTCTATCCAAACGGCATCCAATCCAAAGGCCGGGTCCTTACCTGGAACCCCCTGTAGCTTGCCAAAAACCTGCCCTGGATTGATGGCCATGTCCCGGTCCGGATAGATGTCGGCTTGACCGACGGGTACGCCATGTAAGGTGATGCGATAGGTGTTCGGGTTGAGTTCAAGATTGTCACGAATGTGTACTGGCGGAATGAGAAAGCCCAACTCTTGGGATAATTTTTTGCGCACACCCTTGATTCGCGCCATCAACTCACCACCCTGGCTTTTATCGACCAGGGGAATCAAGCGATAACCCACTTCCAAACCAATGAGGTCTACCGGTATCACATCATCCCAACTCAACTCCTTGGGCTGCTGGGCCTGTTTCTCGGTTTCCATCGGCACAGGGGCTTCTTCTACCTGCGGTTCCTGACGGAGTTGCCACCAGGAACCCGCGCCGGCGAGTAGTGCTAGCGTAAGAAATGCAACATTTGGCATGCCGGGAATAACACCCATGGTGCCCATGATGCCGGCGGTGATGGCCAGAGTGCGAGGCGAACGAAACAGCTGCGATACCATCTGCCCACCCAATTCCTGCTCGGATGACACACGCGTAACAATGATTGCAGCGGCCGTAGAAAGTAGTAGCGATGGAATCTGTGCAACCAGTCCATCACCGATAGTCAGCAAGGTATAGTTCTTGGCGGCCTCATCAAACGGCAAGCCATGTTGCAACATGCCTATGATCAATCCACCGACGATATTGATAAACAGTATCATGATGCCGGCGACGGCATCGCCGCGCACGAATTTACTCGCACCATCCATCGAACCGTAAAAATCGGCCTCACGTACGATTTCGTCGCGGCGCTCTTGCGCCTGCTCCTGGGTGATCAGTCCCGCATTCAAATCCGCATCGATGGCCATTTGTTTACCCGGCATCGAATCCAAGGTGAAGCGTGCGCTGACTTCTGAGATACGGCCACCACCTTTGGTGACCACGACGAAATTGATAATCACAAGAATGGCAAATACAACAAAACCGACAGCGTAGTTGCCGCCGATAACGAATTCACCAAAGGCTTCGATTACCTGGCCAGCCGCACCGGTCCCGGTATGTCCTTCCAACAACACCACCCGCGTCGAAGCAATATTGAGTGCGAGACGCATTAAGGTCGCGAAGAGCAGCACGGTTGGAAAAACCGAAAACTCCAAAGGTCGATTGACATATACCGAGGCGAGCAGAACAACTAATGAGAGTGAAATACTGAACGTAAACAACATGTCTAGCAAAAATGGCGGTAACGGTAACACCAGCATCGCCAGTATAACCACCAGCGCCGCAGGAACGCCTAAACCGCTACGACTCAGAATCTGAAAGATCTGTGCTGCTTTTTGTTGGTTTTCCTGGAGAGTTGCCACGCCTTGTTTCTACCTTGTCCAGCTCATATTAGTGGTCGCGACGTAAATCATCGGGAATAGGAACGTCTTCGAGTGTTATAGGCTTTGAAAAATCTGTACCAGGTCGACGACGTAAATCGAATATATAAGCGAGAACCTTGGCCACAGCCACATACAGGCCGGATGGAATTTCTTCGCTGACTTCTGTGCTGTAATAAATTGCCCGTGCTAACGCAGGAGAAGACAATAACGGCACACTATTGGCGCGTGCGATTTCGCGAATTTGCGCCGCAATCAAGTCTGCGCCTTTAGCGACGACAATAGGCGCCCCACCCCGTTTGTCATCATATTTCAAGGCAACCGCAAAATGCGTCGGGTTAGTAATGACGACGTCGGCCGTGGGTACTTCAGCCATCATGCGACGTCTATGCATTTCAAACTGTACCTGGCGGATACGTGACTTGGTTTCGGGACTACCCTCAGTCTGTTTGTGTTCCTGCTTGACCTCTTCCTTGGTCATCATCAATTGCTTTTTGTTATCCCACAACTGAAACGGCGCATCGATCGCTGCAATAACAATTAACACCGACGACAAAATCAAAAAAAACCAGGTAAGATCTTCACCGATGGTTTTCAATGCTGGCCTGAGCGATTGATAACCGACTGACAAGATATCGTTTGCCTGCCAATACAACAAAGCAACCGCGGCAGCGCCAACCAGCGTCACTTTTCCTATCGCCTTCAATAATTCAATCAGGCCTTTTACGCCGAATATTCGTTTGATTCCGGAAATGGGATTCATCTTACTGAACTTGGGCTGCATGGCCTGCAAACTAAAGTTCCAACCGCCAATTGACAGCGAAGATATAAACGCTACTGCAATCATTACTGCAAAGAAAGGTACTATCGCCCACAGACCTTCGAGTATTTGTTCCTGAAACACCAAACTCATGTATCGGTCATCAAATACTTTAATGCGTTCCGGGCTAAGGCTATCAATTAGTATCGCCATTAAATCCCGTATCAACTCATCACCGAGCAACATCAGCGTCGCCGCCGACGCAATCATCATGAAAAAAGTATTAAATTCGCGCGAACGCGGAACCTGACCCTTCTGGCGGGCCTGCTCAATTCGTCGCCCCGTGGGGTCTTCTGATTTTTCTTGACCGTCTGCGTTTTCTGCCATTGCGTTATACTGTCAGTGAAAATCTAGTGTTGATTGACCAAACCCTTAACCGCCGTAAAAGCATCCGTTGAAATAATTTCAAACTGCGCCAATACCACGGGTAGAGTCATCATTAAAATGTAAAACCCACCGGTAATCGTGACCGAAAAACCGACGGCAAATATGTTTAGCTGCGGCGCGGCACGACCCATTACACCCATCGCCATGTTTACCAGTAATAAGGCAGTAATCGCAGGTAATGCGACAAGCACTGCACCAGAAAACATTTTCGTACCCCAATTCGCCAATTCCCAATATCCTGCGACTTCTATACCCGAGGCGGCGATTGGTAACGAAAAGAAACTATCCGAAACAACACCGATCAAGGCCAGGTGTCCATCAAGTCCCAGAAAAATCAGTGTAACCATCAATACAAAAAACATCGCCAGTACCGGCGTCTGAGATCCATTAATGGGATCCACCATGGTGGAAAAACCGAGTCCCATTTGCATGGCAATCACCTGTCCGCCGATTACAAATACCGCAAATACCAAATGAAAAATAAATCCCATCACGACGCCGATCAGAATTTGATGGAGGATTAGTAAGGCACCTTGAATGCTAAGCGTATCGATTTGTGGAACGGCAGGAATGATCGGTGCGACGATAACGGTGATTCCCAACGCAATGGCCAGTCGCGCCCTGACCGGAATAAAGTTGGAACTGAATGCGGGCATTGCGGTAACCATCGCAGCGATGCGCACAAACGGCCAGAAGTAGCTACCAAGAAGACCACCGATTTCCTCGCTGGTAAACAACATACATCAACCCAGTAAATAGGGAATGTCGGTAAACGTCCTTTCCAGGTAGGCCAGCATCAATGACAACATATACGGCCCGGCAAGCATCAGTGTCGCCAGAGTAACGAGTAATTTTGGAATAAAAGAGAGCGTCATTTCGTTGATCGAGGTCGCTGCCTGAAACATACTCACTAGCAAACCGACTGCGAGTGCAGGTAGCAATATGATAGACACCAGTATAACTATAATTTCAAGCGTGTGTCGAAACACATCAAGTACCATCTCCGGCGTCATGGCCTTGTCTCCTTATACATAGAAACTCGACGCGAGCGTCCCCATAATCAGAGACCATCCATCGACCAAAACAAACAACATAATTTTAAACGGCAGCGCGATCATCATTGGTGACAACATCATCATACCCATAGCCATGAGCACGCTGGCAACGACTAAGTCAATAACCAGAAATGGAACATAAATCAAAAATCCCATAGTGAAGGCGGTTTTGAGTTCACTGGTAATAAACGAAGGAATCAACAGACGAAAAGGAATTTGCTCTGCAGACTCTAATGGTGGATGACCTGAAATCTTCATAAACATTTCAAGGTCAGATTCCCGTGTCTGGCCAATCATAAATTCTCTAATCGGCTGTTGCGCTTTGGCGAAGGCAACATCAATCTCAATCTTTTCTTCCATATAGGGAGAAAGAGCATCTGCGTATATCTTTTCAAAAACGGGCGCCATAATAAAGAAGGTCAAAAACAAGGCGAGACCAATCATGACCTGACTTGATGGCGCCTGCATCAAGCCGATTGCCTGACGCAAAATGGAAAGCACAATAACAATACGCGTAAAGGCAGTCAGCATCATCAGACCTGCAGGCAGCAGTGTGATCAAGGTCATCAAAGCGACTATTTGCAAGGTCAGGGTATAGGTCTGTGAACCGTTGGGATTTGTCGTAACCGACATCGCAGGAATACCGGGATCCGCCGCCAGACTAATGCCAGGAATCAACAGCAACAAGATCAGAATACGCAATGCCATCACTTTGCCTTCCATTGTTTAATTGCCTGGTTGAGTTTGGTCGAAAAACTTTCGCCTGTCGTATCGACGCCAGCAACAGACACTGGATTTTCCAATACATGTAGTGTTTGTATCGATGAAGAAGTAACGCCTACCAGTACTTGTTGTTCACCTACTTGCAAAAGCAAAACTTTTTCACGACTTCCGATATTTAATCCGCCAATAATTCTTAAAGATTGACTAGATACTGTCGATACATTACCGAATCGACGCAGAAACCAGGCGCTACCAAAAATGGCGAAAACAACAAATAAAAGACCAATCGTCACCTTTAGCATACTGCCGCTGACATCCATCGCAGATGCGCTCGACATTTCACTGGCACGCATAGGGCCCTCTTCTGCCAAACCCAATACCGGGAACACGATCAACAGGCAGAAGATCGTTATCAAAAGAGTAGATTTTTTCATGTTCAGGTTAGTTTCTGGATGCGCTCCATTGCGGTGATAACATCTGTGAGACGGATACCAAATTTCTCATTGACCACAACAACCTCGCCATGGGCAATCAAGGTACCGTTTACGAGTACGTCCAACGGTTCACCCGCAAGACGATCGAGTTCAACAACAGACCCTTGGTTTAACTTCAAAAGATTTCGAATACTGATTTGCGTGCGGCCGATTTCCATCGAAATAGTGACCGGAATATCAAGTATCATGTCGAGATCGACAGCATCTCTGTCATCATCGCCGATTCCGTCAAAACCTATAGGCGCAGAACCACCACCGCCCAGCAACTCATTCGCAGAACCGCCACCTTCGGCATCAGCCTGTTCCGCCAGCGCATCGGCCCACGGATCATCATCACCCGGTTCATTCGGCTCAGCCATAAGCTTCTCCTATTGCTCACTTGCCCGGTGAGACCCGGGACTCTTAATCGGCGCCACAATACGCAGCGCCTTCTTTCCTTTCGCAACGCCAACTTCAGCGCGAAAAACAGGTACGCCTGCCGCTCGAATACTGGTAGTTTTTGGCACCTCGATAGAGATGACATCGCCAACCTCAAGATCTCTCACCTGTCTCAACGTCAACTCTGTTTCAGACAGAATAGAAGACAGCATTAACTTGGCGTCCATAATTTCTTCCTTTAGCGCCTGTGACCAACGCTCATCCATTTCCACGTGGTCACTCAAGACACCGGCATCGAGCAGTTCTCGAATCGGCTCAAGCATTAAATATGGAAGACAGATATGCATTTCACCGCCGCCGCCTTCCAGTTCAATATTGAAAGAACTGACCACGACGACTTCACTTGGGCTTACGATATTGGCGAAATGGGGATTTACCTCAGCACTGAGAAATTCAAAATCCACCTCTAGTACCGGTGCCCACGCCTCTTTCAAATCGTTAAACGCGCGATATAAAATATTCTCAACAATACGTAGTTCAACAGGTGTAAATTCACGTCCTTCAATCTTGGTATGAAAACGCCCTTCACCACCAAAGTAGTTATCAACCATGATGTAAACTAATTTGGGATCGAAAACGAATAGCCCTGTACCGCGTAATGGGCTCATCTTGATCATATTCAGGCTGGTGGGTACAAACAGACTATGTACATATTCGGCAAACTTCATCATCTGCACGCCGTTTACAGATATTTCCGCAGAACGACGCAGTTTGCTAAATAAACTCACCCGGAAAAATCGCCCAAAACGCTCATTAATCATCTCAAGCGTGGGCATACGACCGCGAACGATGCGGTCCTGGCTAGCGAAGTCGTAGGTTGTTAATTCGTCATCAAGCCCTGTCCCGGTTTCCGATTCAATATTCCCACTAGATACGCCGTGTAACAGGGCATCAATTTCGTCTTGGGATAAAATATCAGGGCCTGACATTGCGCACCTACTGCGTTACAAAGCTGGTGAAATACAAGGCTTCCAGCGCATTCGCTTTGCCTGTTTCTTCTTCAATCAATCTGTTTATTTCGCTAAGCGCCGCCGTTCGCATTTTCTCTTTGCCTTCCGACGTATAGAGCGTTTCTGCTTCTTGCGAACTGAATAACAACAATAAATTATTGCGGATGATAGGCGCGTGATTTGTTAATTCTTTCAATGCTTCCGGATCACGAGACATCACTTGAATTTCGACCTGTAGAAAGCGCGTGCGACCACGTTCCTTGAAATTGACAACAAAGGCTGGATCTAGTGGAAAGTAAATCGCCGGTCCTTCCGCGTTCTTACCTTGAGGCTCAGCATGTCCACCACTGCCACCCATACCCAGTGACTTCACCAGAAAGAACACGCCCCCCATGCTGACGGCGACCAGGAGCACTGCCCCAATAATCATTGCCATCACCAGTTTCATTGGTGAGCCGGACGACGCTTGTGGCGTATTCGTCGCTTCTTCAGCCATATTCCGTAACCTTAACGAGTGGATGAGATCAAACGGGATAAAAGCAAGAGGGGTGCCAGCGATTCAAGAAAAGGATTTTATTTAAATATCAAAGACTTTAGCGGGCCAACAGGCGCAGTGACAGAGATTTGACTTCATCTTTCCACTAGATTTGCGCCGAATCAATGGCTGCGGCATAAACTCGGGAGAAATTTTTTATGTCAAAAAAACAAAACCTTAGACAGGTTCAGCATAGGTGTTGCGAATCTCGAGTATACCTTCGATGTTTTCTTTAAACAGCTCAACTATCTCTGGATCGAAATGGTGGCCACTCTCCCGGTATACAAAATTTGTGGCGTCTTCTACTGTCCAGGCCTTTTTATAAGGACGTTCCGAAGTGAGCGCATCAAACACGTCCGCCAACGCCACAATTCGGCCAATCAGGGGTATCTCCTCCCCCTTCAAGCCCTGCGGGTAACCCGAGCCGTCCCATTTTTCATGATGGGTATAGGCGATGTCAGCGGCCAGGTTTAGCAAGCCTGACTCATGTCCTGACAATATCTCTCGTCCGATAGAAACATGAGTTTTCATAATTTCCCATTCATCTGCGTCTAATTTGCCGGGTTTAAGCAGGATCTTGTCCGGAATTCCAATTTTCCCAACATCGTGCATTGGGCTGGCATTTAACACCAACTCACACTGATCTCGGTCCAGACCCGCGGCTCGCGCCAGCAAACTCGCGATTCTACTCATGCGAATTATGTGCAGACCGGTTTCATTATCACGATATTCCGCAGCGCGTCCCAGGCGTTTAATTATTTCCAAACGCGTTGACTCCAACTCCTGCGTCCGTTCCCGCACTTTTTCTTCTAATGAGCGATTCTGATCACGAATTTGATTGTGCAAAACACGAACTTCCAACATATTACGAATTCGCGTGCTGAGCTCGGTGCGGTCAAATGGTTTGGTGAGATAGTCGCGGGCGCCTGCTTCCAGGGCTCGCAGGCGAGAAACCCGATCGGTTTGTGCTGTAAGCACAATGACTGGCAAAAAATCTTCCTGATTATCAATGAATTCCTTCATGGCAGCCATTACCATAAAGCCATCGATCTCGGGCATATTGAGATCTAGCAATACCAGGTCGTGGCGATGTACTTTGAAGAGAGATATGGCCTGGGCGGGATCAGTAGTCGCTGTTATGTGGAGAAAACCATCCAGCTCCAGGCTTTTTTCCAAAAGCTTTACGTTGGCTGGCTGGTCATCGACGACCAGAATGCTGGCATTTTTAAGAATCTCGGTGATCATTTAGTTAAATTTGATACCGTCCTGGTTGGCTACCGCTGGATCTTCCCAAGGATTCTACTTCATATCGTTCAAAATGCCAGCAATTAGCTCCTCTCCATTCGATTAATTTATATCGGTTTATAATCTTGCAGTTACGGGATCTACTTTAGTAGGGAAGCGTCTTTTGAACACGTCCATAAACCCACCACTATTCTGGTTGACCAGTCGATCTGTTCTAATTTCTCTACGGCGTTGCGTTGAGTAAAGCAGCCCCATAATCAGTACACCTAGGAGTACCAGAATGGCGCCAAAACTCTCGCTATAATCTATGTTTTCCAGATTGCTGAAGGAAAACTCATCATTTCCAAAGGACAGAAGATCATCACGAGTCGTCTCGGTGGATGATTTGCCTATGATACTGGTCTTTTCATTGAGTGCGACCGGTTCAGGATTGGCAATAGGAGCCTCGGGCACAACCAGCGTCATTCTTTCCGCAACAAGTTCCTCCAGAAGCTCGATCCTTGCTCTTAAGTCCTCGTTTTCCTTCTTTAAAGCGGTGGCCGTTGCTAAGGAGTCATTCAACTCCTGGCGCATCAATTCTAATTCTTCAGGCTTAATTGCAGACTCTTCGTCGAAAGCAAGCGTGTCTGAATTACCTGGCGCGGATTGCTCCATAGCAACATCACTTGCGCCCTCAATCTTGAACAGACTCGTCGCCACGTCCGTATTGGAAGTTAGATTAGCTCTAGGACCTTGACTCCAAGCCCTTTCCTGCTTGGCAATCAGATTCACCGCGTCCATATGAGCGGTCTCGGCAATCGAATCTTCACTGGCGAGCTTCAGTGACACCCCAGGCAATAATTGATTGATATTGCTCTCTGCAAACGCGTGTGGATTCTGTTTATATATAGCAGCCATCACCTGTTGCAAGGTGAAATCACGACTTGGAACCATTCTACGTGCGATGAAACCAACGATCTCACCACGCTTGACAGGTCCGTAGCTCAGCTTGGACTGTGTATTAACTTTGGTCTCAACTTTAGAGGCCACCGCAACCATAGGCACGGCTGAGGAATTCTGTGGATTATTGGCAACTTTTACTGAATTAACAGTAACTTGCTGCATCGGCGAAATAGTAGTAACTGTGCCGGAAACGCTTTGATCGGACTCTTGAGCAGGCATAAGTAATACATCGTATCCTCGTACCAAGCGCCCACCAGTCCAGTTGGCCTCTACAAAAAAGTGAAAAGCCAGCTCTTGAATGCCGGATTTACTGCTGACATGTACGACCGGCGCTTTGCCGTTCTTTCCAGGCCTGACCTCGAACCTGAGATCCCGCAGGTTGCTATTCAACTCAACCTTGGATTCATCGAATACCGTCTTGTCGGCGAGTTTGACCACCAACCCCTCTAACTCCTGCGGGGTATAGGACGGAATATCAATCTCCGCCTCCAGTGCCTGGCCAAATTCAGACTTCACATGCACGTCGCCTAGACTTAGTGCAAAAGCCGGTGAACTCATTACCAACAAGGTAAACATTTTTGTCAGAAATCGTAAACGTGTCAGGAATCGCATAATTTTACATTCTCTATCACTCTACCCCCGACTATCGTCCAGATTGTGAATTTCCTTTAACAATTTAAGCTAACTTTAACAAACGAAAGGCAAAGAATCCCTCAAAACTATAGACTCAGTACAGCCAGACTCCACTGGCAAATCGACCAATATTTTATGAAATTTGCTGATAACTTGTGTGATATTGAGGGAATTTGTTACTATCTTGCGCTATACAGCCCCGGTAGCTCAGTAGGATAGAGCAGCCCCCTCCTAAGGGGCAGGTCGGACGTTCGAATCGTCTCTGGGGCGCCACACAAGCAATACAGGGCCTCCACAACGGGGGCCCTGTTTGCGTTTACGACCCGTAGATTCGAACGTCCGACCACTCAATCAGTCCGTTCGAGTAGCGAGCAGCGCGAGTGCAAGCCTTTCCGCAGCCAACACCCTAAGGGATTGGCAAAAAATTAAGAGATAAAAAAAACCGGGCCATATTGGCCCGGTTTTTTTACGATTCAGAACAAGATTAATCGTGGTTAGAAGCAAGCTCAGGAGCTTGGCTATCGGAGTATTCTCCGCCACCTTCTGAAGCGACATCGTTGCTCAAACGAGGCTTAATACCTGAATTCGAATCATGCAGATTTTCGAGCAATTGGCGGATATCAAGTAAATGCGACCCACCCTCTCTAGATCTGGCTTCAGCAGGTATTTCATCCAGCGTGTAAATAGGCTCACTACCAGAGCTATGACCATCGGCGCCAGAATCAGTCGAACTATGCGAAGCAGTGTTGCTATGCGATACATTATGAGTAGGTGCCCCATGCGAAACACTTTGTGTTGCCTCGTGTGAGACAATACTCGTCGCTTCACCGTGGGCTATGCTGCTAGTCATTCCTGAGTCTACTGGCTTCTCAGACATTTTTTCAAAAGCGAAAAAAGAAAGTGCTGCAACCAGCGCCGCAACTCCTGCAAGTGTCATGGTTTGTTTTCCAAACAGATGGCCGATACCTTTTGCAGGAGTACCGAAATTAAATTTTTCGTTGTCTTTTTCACCGTCCGAATGACGAACTGACGCCGCCTTTCCAAGCTCTGGACGTAAAGGAATTGCGTCATCAAAAACAGAGTCAAGCTTCTTGCGAAATTCATCTTGACTGGACAACTCTGGCTCGCGAGTTTCCGTTTGATCAACTGCTGTCGAACGCAATTTTTCTATATCGCGACGATTAAATCGATGTATCTGGCGAGACATTCCATATTTCAACAACTGATCACAGTATTGATTTATGATTTTTGGAATACCACCCGTCAATTGATGAAGCGCCACATAGGCATCATCATCAAATGCTGGATCGCCGGCCCAGCCTACAACTTTCAAACGATGAATAATGTAATCAGGCATGTCCAGCAGTTGCAGTGGCTGCAGGGAGCAAGACATCAATACCTGTTGTCTAAAGGCTTCATTTTGTGCAGAAGATAACTTTGCATCCAATTCGCTATTGCCAACCAATACGACTTGCAATAGCCCTTTTTCGTTTAGGCGCAGCGACGATAAAAGACGGATCAGCTCAATGCAGTTTTGCGACATAGTCTCTGCGTTATCAATAGCTAACAGGACTTTCTTGTTTGATTTTGCATGCTCAAGCACAAACCGGTGCAAAACATTAAACAATTCTTTCGGCTGCTGCTCTGTAATGGGAAGATCCAGGGCCGCCAGTATTTCAAGCAAAAAGTCGCCGACTTTTTGTTGTGGGTTTCGAACAAAAGCAACAATGGTGTCTTTGTTCTGTTGACCAAGCAAATGAGTTATCAGCGTGGTTTTACCCATGCCTTCCTCACCAGTCAAAATCAACACTCCGTCAGGCTGCTCAAGACCTGCGCGCATCTGAATCAACGCCCTGTCAAAAGGCACAGAATTGCATAGAAATCTTGGATCTGGCTCCAGGCCGAAAGGCCGCTCTATCAGGTTATAGTATTGTTTATACACGGTTCACGTTCTGCTTGTTATATTGAAAGTCGCGCTATCGAGATGAATAGCGATTATTTTCGTTCCATCGATTGTTCATTTTTCTTCCGTCGCGTGCGACCCCGTAATTTATTTAGGTGAAGTCGCACATCATCCTATTTGGGACATCTTAACAACAGATTAATCCGCAAAAACGCTACTACTACGGTACCCAAATATAACAAAACCATGAATCGATGAAGTCACTGCGGACATATTGAGAAACAAGAGGAGATATTGATAATTGACGACATGAATCCACTGAGTACGTCTGACAACCACACGCCAGGCTAAGCCTCGATGAATCTGTCCTACTTCCCCCCGCACAACAATCGTGTATGTTTTATTTTCGATTGTTCCCCAATGTCCCGCGTTGTTACACAAAGACGACACATCATGTCTTTAAGCTTTTTCTTTTAAGACATTCTAATACATAATGCACCCGTTTTGTCTATACATTGCGTAATCGTAATGTACGTTATCAAATATGTGGTCAGTGTACCTTGCCGATTACAGGCAAAGGATTGCTCTTGCCAGTAATCCTTCCGCACATACGATCAAAGACAAAAATTCGACACTCGGTTACAACAGGCCTCGCATGCAGCCCTAGTTCTCCGGTATATTCCTGCGCGCACTGTTCCAATCGTTGCTTTGACGATTAAGATCCGCTTAAATTTTTGTAATCATTGGCAGAAGTATGAGAAATTTGATTTGATCTTTAAGAGTTCAGTAATTTAAATGCGATAAAAAACGGGTTCTGTTAGCGCGAAGCCCAGCCATACCGAATATTTGAGTTGGCGGCACCGCTGAAGAGAACCTGGTTAAGTATCAAAACACACAACAACGATAATCAGTTTTCCTTGTGGATGAAGTGGGTATTATGAAAGTAGCAAACAAAGTCTTCCTGGGTGTAACTCTACTCTCAATTCTATTTAGCGGTTGCGATCACACAGAGCATTCCGCCCATGGTGGAACGCCAACATTGCAGGTCACCAACCCTTTACGTAAGGACCTTTCCATCACCAAAGAATACGTAGGCCAGGTGCGCGCTATACGCCGTATTGAAATGTTAGCGATGGAAAGAGGGTATATCGAAAGCATTTTTGTCGATGAAGGGCAAAAGGTGCGTGAAGGCCAGCCTATGTTCAAGCTGGTTCAGAACCACCAGCTAGCCGAACTGGCCAAGGCCACTGCTGAAGCCAATGCGCTTCAGATAGAATTCCAAAATACCAAAGCCCTGGCTGACCAGAACATCGTTTCTCAAAATGAGCTTGCCCTGGCTAAGGCAAATCTCGATAAGGCCAACGCTGAAGTCACCATGGCGCAAACCCACCTAAACTGGACCGAAGTTAGCGCACCATTTGATGGCTTTGTCGACCGTTTGGAAGTCAGGAATGGCAGCCTGGTCGAAGAAAACGGCATGCTGACGACACTTTCCGATATCAGTAAAATGTGGGTCTACTTCAATCTACATGAAGCTGAGTATCTCGATTACGCGTCAGGCAAAACCAAGCAGTCAACGGTCAAGGTAAAACTCAAACTGGCCAATGGCTCGATTTATGATAGAGACGGCGTAATCGAAACCATCGTAGCCGACTTTGATAACAAGACCGGAAACATCGAATTCCGCGCAACTTTTGAAAATCCACAGAGCATACTCCGACATGGACAGACAGGTAACGTATTGATGTCGACACCTTATCTGGACGCCATCGTCATTCCTCAAAAGGCGACGTTTGCCGTTCTCGACAAAACCTATGTGTATGTAGTCAATGCCAGCAACGAACTAGAACAAAGACTGGTGACCGTAGGCGCAGAGCTACCCCACGTATTTATCATCAAAGAGGGTTTGACCGAAGCGGACCGGGTTTTATTGGAAGGTCATCGCAAGGTTCACAAAGGGATGAAAATCGAACCCAGTTTTGTATCTGCTGAGCGCGTTCTCGAAGGTCTGAACCTGTACGCGGAATAATTCAGAATAACCAAGACGTAGGTTAATTATATGTTTCAGATATTCTTGAAGCGGCCTGTTATGGCGATCATTTTATCGCTGGCCATCGTATTCGTAGGGGTGTTGTCGCTGAAGTCGCTACCGATTTCACAGTTCCCGGATATCGCTCCTCCACGTGTCACGCTTTTCATTGCCTATCCAGGCTCCAGCGCCGACGTTTTGGTACGCTCGACGCTCATCACAATCGAACGCGCTATCAACGGTGTTCCCGGCATGCGTTACATCATCTCGGATGCCACCAGTGCCGGTGAGGCGATGATACAGGTTCTATTCGACTTAGGGGTCGACCCGAGCCAGGCGATGATTAACGTCAAAACCAGGCTAGACACCGTCATGAGCCGATTACCACAGCTCGTACAATTGGAAGGTGTTATCGTCGAGCGTGTTCAACCGAGTATGTTGATGTACATCAATATGTACAGTAAAGACAAACATGCGGACGAAAAATTTCTCTACAACTACGCTAATGTAAACGTCATTCCCGAAATCCAGCGTATCAACGGTATTGCCCAGGCAAAGATACTGGGTAGCCGCCAATACGCCATGCGCATCTGGTTAAACCCAGATAGAATGCGTGCCTATAGCGTCTCCACCGAAGAGGTTATGGAGGCAATAGACAACCAAAGCATTATCGGCTCACCCGGGCGCCTCGGGGTTGCATCCGGTTTAGCAGCCCAGTCCAAAGAATATACCTTGATCTACGCCGGGCGTTATAACAAACCGGAACAATACGAAGACATCATTATCCGCGCCGATTCGGAAGGGGAAATTCTTCGTCTGAAGGATATTGCGCAAGTTTCCCTAAACAGTGAATTCTACGACATCTATTCAAACAAAGATGGATTCCCTTCCGCCGCCATCGTACTCAAGCAGAACTACGGTAGTAACGCGAGTGAAGTAATCGCGCGTGTAAAAGAAAAAATGATTGAACTCGCGCCACTGTTCCCAAGCGGTATGGAATACGAAATAAATTATGACGTTTCCACTTTCCTGGATGCCTCAATCGAAAAAGTAATACACACCCTGGTGGAAGCCTTCATCCTGGTGGCACTGGTGGTATTCGTATTCCTTGGCGACTGGCGATCTACGTTGATACCAATTTTAGCGGTTCCGGTATCACTTATCGGTGCGTTTGCCTGTATGCAACTGTTTGGGCTTTCGATTAACCTGATTACGCTTTTCGCTCTGGTTCTCGCTATCGGTATCGTTGTTGACAACGCTATCGTTGTGGTCGAGGCCGTACACGCCAAGATGGAGACATCCCACACCGTTACGCCATACCAAGCAACACAACAGGTATTAGGTGAAATCGGTGGTGCTATCATCGCCATCACATTGGTTATGACCGCGGTATTCGTACCACTAGTATTTATGTCCGGTCCAGTCGGTGTGTTCTATCGACAGTTTGCGATTACCATGGCCTCATCGATTGTTATCTCGGGTTTTGTAGCCCTGACACTGACGCCGGTACTGTGCGCTATGTTGCTGAAAAACACGCATGGACAAAAGAAAAGAAAAACGCCTATCAGCATGTTTATCGATGCCTTTAACCGCTGGTTTGAAAAAGTGACTGGCCGCTATGTTGCGATACTTAATGTCATTGTGGTCAGAAGACTCATTACCTTCATCCTCGTAGGCGGCTTCGCATTTGGCGTAGTTGCGGTTAACAAAATTCTACCGTCAGGATTTATCCCTGGTGAAGACCAGGGCATGATTTACGCCATTGTCCAAACACCACCAGGTTCCACACTGGAAATGACTAATAAGGTCGTACGCAGATTACAGGCTATGGCAAAGAATATCGATGGTATACAGTCTGTTTCTGCACTAGCTGGTTACGAGGTTATGACAGAAGGTCGCGGTTCCAATGCCGGTACCTGCATCATCAACCTGAAACATTGGTCTGACCGCAAGCATTCAGTGCACGAGATCATGCTTGAGTTGGAAGAAAAGGCACATGCCGAAATCGGTGAAGCCATTGTTGAATTCTTCGAGCCTCCCGCGGTACCTGGCTATGGTGCGTCTTCTGGCCTGGCCTTCCGTCTGTTGGATAAGGGCGGGGATGTTGATTACTTCGAATTTGACAAGTTGAACCAGGATTTCATGACCGGATTGCGTAAGCGTCCAGAGTTAAAAGGTCTATTTACTTTCTACGCAGCCAACTATCCACAATATGAAATTAAAATCGACAACGAACTTGCAATGCAGAAAGGTGTGTCGATCAAGGCCGCAATGGATAACCTGGGTATTCTAGTTGGAAGTACCTACGAACAAGGCTTTATACGCTTTAATAACTTCTACAAGGTCTACACCCAGGGCGCTCCGGAGTTTCGTCGCTACCCTACAGATGTTCTTAACTATTACGTGAAGAATGAAGAAGGGGAAATGGTGCCTTATTCTTCTTTCATGACGCTGGAAAAGCGTCAAGGCCCGAATGAGCTGATGCGTTACAACCTGTATAACTCAGCAGTCATTCGTGCCGTTCCCGCCCCTGGGTACACTTCTGACGAATCGATCAAGGCAATCAAAGAAGTTGCCGCAGAAGTGTTGCCAAAAGGCTTTGATGTAGGCTGGGAAGCACTGACTTATGACGAGGAACGTCGTGGTAACGAAGCTGTTGTCATTTTCATCGTGGTACTGATATTCGTGTACATGGTATTGGCGGCACAGTATGAGAGCTTCATGTTGCCACTGGTCGTTATCCTGTCTCTTCCAGCAGGCGTATTTGGATCGTTCTTCTTACTCAAAGTATTAGGCCTGGCCAATGATGTCTATGCCCAGGTCGGCCTGATCATGCTCGTCGGTCTACTCGGTAAGAATGCGGTGCTGATAGTGGAATACGCGGTCCAGATGCAGGAAAAAGGCATGTCTATTGCCGATGCTGCGATTGAAAGCGCCAAGGTTCGATTCCGTCCTATATTGATGACTTCCTTTGCCTTTATCGCCGGTCTTATCCCCTTGGTTATCGCTACCGGAGCTGGTGCGGTAGGTAACAGAACCATCGGTACGTCCTCTTTGGGGGGTATGCTGATTGGTACTATCGGCGGTGTAATTATCATCCCCGGCCTGTACTACATCTTTGCGAAAATGATCGAGGGCAAAGACCTAATAAAATACGAAGATCATGAACCTTTAACCGAGCACTATCAACATAGCAAGCATGACCATGAAAAATAGTAGTTCAATAAAAATATTCGCAGTGGGATGTTTGTCCCTACTTGCCCAGGCCTGTTCGATACCGAACATGACGCAGAAAGACCCGGATGCTCCACTACCGGCTGAGTACATCACGGGGGTGAAAGATACGGCCAACTCAGCGAGCGTCAATTGGAACGAGTTCTTCGATGACCCGAATTTATTGGCATTGATCGAAGTCGCGATTGCCAATAATAAAGAACTCAATATCGTTCAGCAAAGGATCCGCAGTGCCGAAGCAGAAGTGCAGGAACGTCGTGGCGAGTACCTACCTTTCTTGAGTGCCGGCGCGGGCGCAGATGTGGATAAAGCGGCGGAGTTCACCCGCAATGGTGCGGCCGAACATGTTCTGGAAATTGTTGAAGGTGAAGAATTTCCAAAATACTTGCAGAACTACGGCGTCGGCTTGTTTGCCTCTTGGGAAATCGACGTCTGGAAAAAGCTGAGAAACTCAACTCAAGCTGCCGCGTTCGAGTATATGGCGTCCAAAGAAGGCAGAAACTTTGTGATTACCCATTTGGTGTCCGAAGTCGCCCATGCCTACTATGAGCTTGTTGCCCTGGACAATATGCTGGTCAACATTGAGCAGAACATACAGTTGCAGATGAAAGGTATCGATGTCGTCAAGCAGTTGATCAAATACGGTCGTGAAGATCTCCTGGCGCTTACCCGCTATGAGGGTGAAGTTGCCAAGAACCAGGCAACGATTTATGAAATCATGCAGAAAATCGTTGAGACCGAAAACGAAATCAACGTATTGCTCGGACGCGTTCCACAACCGATACATCGCTCGTCTGGTGGTTTTCTCGATTATCATCCAAAGATGATACAGGAAGGTATTCCATCGCAACTGGTGGCCAATCGACCTGATATCCGTAAGGCTGAATTGGAATTAAAGGCAGCCGAACTCAGTATTGAGGTCGCAAGAGCTGAATTTTATCCGTCGTTTGAGATTAAGGCAGGAATTGGATTCGAGGCTTTCCGTACTCAATATTTGTTCGCTAACCCTGCATCTCTAACAATGAATGCGGTTGGCGAGGTAATGGCACCACTGTTAAACCGTAATGCGATAATCGCAAAATACAAAAATGCCAATGCCAACCAAATCAAGGCGGCATACGAGTACGAACAAACCGTAATCACAGCGTTCACGGAAGTCGCCAACAAGATTTCGAACATCGATAATCTGGAAAATCAGTATGTGCTAAAACGCAAACAGGTGGAAGCGCTGGGTCACTCAATTGATCTCGTTAACAAGCTCTTCCAATCTGCGCGTGCGGATTATCTGGAGATTCTACTCACGCAACGTGAGGCGCTGGAAGCCAAGATGGAACTCATCGAAATCAAACAAAAACAAATCGTCGGTGCCGTCGATTTATACAGAGCCCTTGGAGGCGGATGGCACTAGTGCCACCGCCTTTTTTCGGATCAATACACACCAGGTATCAGCTGGTGTGTTCTCACCACGCCAATGATGTAAAAGAACACCAACAAAGCTATCACCCAGGCCCACAGATGTTTGCCTTGTAGACGTTTGTTACGGAAGGCATACATACCCAGGCCGATATAGGCAAATAAGGCTATCAATTTGGCGAGAAACCAGGTTTCGACGAATGGGTTAATTCCGTATGAGACAGCCATCGTGATTCCGGTAATCGTTAATACCGTGTCATTCAGGTGAGGCAAGATGCGAAGCGGTTTTGGCAGAGGCATGCGATAGCGGGCGTAGTACCATCCCCCCCTGAACAGAAACAAAGCTAAAGTCACCAGTACCGTGGTGACGTGTATCGTCTTAATCATAAACACTCCCTGTTTGCACCCTGGCTATCTTAAACAAACAATACTGGCACCGCCAACCAGTTGCTGTACTGACTTTGCGTATCGGATTATGGTGCATTCGGGGCGACAAATACCTCGGCGGCCAGCACACCGTCGGGAAATCGGGTCTCAAGTACCGTCAGGGCAGCAAGATCTACATTGCGTTGATCGTCCGGTTCTGCGGCAGGGTCGCCATTGGTCACCTTTCCGAGAAACGGATCATAGTCCCCGCGATCATAAAAGCGTTGCAAAAATACTGTACAATCGGCGCCGTCTGCATCTGCGCACACGTCAGTAAAATATCCCGGTAAATTCATACCTGGGCCCATCCCACCGCATGGATCTGTATCACTAGCAGAAGCGTTTTCCAGACAGGTGAGTATAGCGCTGACATTGCGACGTATATTGTTTCCTGACGTATTAACGTAGCTAGCCTGGCGTATCCCGCGTGTTATCCACGTAATTTGTCCTAACTCGTCAAAGTAACTGGTGCTGTGCAAGTCAGTGGAATACGACCCAACGTGAATATCAGCCGCCGGATTTTCCAAATGCGAGCCGAAGTTGCCCAAACGCCAATAAGCAGCACCTGAACCATCAGCGCTGAGCACTGCTTTCAAAGCCAGATACGGAAGCTCAAACGTTTCTGTCTCCAGCGGCAGGTTTTCTGCCGGCTGTACAGCAAACTGCATATAGCCTTGCGCCGAATAGCTAGCTGCGGTTTCAATACCGCTACGACTCACATCTATTCGAAACCCTTCAAACCCGGTGGCGCTTGCATCGCCAAACGACAAATAGATTTGATTGCGTTCACTCTCCGCATGACGCTCAAAATCGACACGCAAATCACTGGGCGCCTGACTATCTGTTGTCCCCTGTGCCAATCTCAACCACAAAAACTGTCCGTTGGTATCGGTTCCCACTGTTGTCCAGGTGAGATACATTAACTTATCCACCGCTTGATCCAGCGCGTCTCGCTGTTGCGCGAAAAAAAGCCATACTTGAAAGGAGTTTTCGGATTGTTCTACCTGAACATGGGTAGGCGCATCGGGATCTGCTGGATTATACGGAACCGTAATGAGTCCCTGACCAATAGTGTATGGCGAACTTTTTAATACGTGGTAGATTAAGAAGTCAGCCAAACAGCTCTGCGATTGTGACAAACCGACCAGGTATTTTGTCAGGCTATAGCCATCAACCATAGGATTGGCGTTTTGGTCTAGATACTGTTCGCAATTGGGTTGGTCAACAACTCTTGAACGGACTTTTTGCGCCGTCTGTTGTTCCTCTTTTGAAATAACAACACTTGAAAGTGTTCCCGGCAGCTTCATCGTCAATTCCGGCGCGTCAGGCGCATCCGGATTCACATATTCCTCATCCGGGCTCTGACTATCAAGCAACTCCTGGAATGGACAGCCGCTAAGCAAAGTCATTCCAGAAAACACTATTACCATAACTAATACATGCTTTATCTCTAAGGCCCGTCGCATAAATATTCACCAAACCAATAGTCAACAAGTGTTATCTATATCGACGTCACATCCTCTAATTAAAGCATCGAGTACCGTAATGTATTTCAGCCAGCAAGGAACAAAATTTTACATAGCCATACGTAGAGGAAAAACTCTCATTATTTCAAATAATTGTGGACATACAATACGAGTTGAAACATTGCGCCTTTAGCAGCGCAATTGCGCCATACTCAATTCCCATTGGCGATGACACGCTAACCTCTCATCACAGTTAACTTGAGATATATTGACCTAATGCTGCATTCCCTAAGCTATTTCCATAATCACACGGCGGAGTTTATATCTATCGTGTTGGTAGCAATTTCAGCCTATGCCGCATTCGAGATTGCTGACACACATAAGCGCTCGACAACAGATTACAAGCTCTGGTTGATGGTCAGCGGTTTTACTCTGGGTACGGGTATCTGGAGCGCACATCTCATTTCGATGCTGGCTTTTGAGTACGAATACAGCCTTTCGTACAATATTCCGATTTCGATAACGGCGTTGTCTATCGCCTCAGTGGCATGCATTTATGTCATTGATCTCCTAAATCAAAGTGATCAAAAGATAAGTCACGCGATTAAAGCCGCTTTGGTTCTTACACTCGCAATTTGTAGTGTGCACTACATAATTTTGGCCGCAATGGAAACTGCCATAGTATTCACTTATAAGCCTACCATGATCGCAGCATCTGTCATTGCCATATTGGTTTTGTGCGTACTAACGCTTATCTGGTTTCGTTATGCGCGTGCGCGTTGGCAAAACAGCGTCAGTTTTAGAGGCGCGTCAAGCGCCATTCTGCTTTGCCTGACTACTTTTGCTGCTCATCAACTCAGTATGCTCGGAATGGATGCATCGGTTTCCGATATGCAAGCCAACCAATATCAGACGAATATGGATAATCGGTTTTTTGTGCTACTCATATTTGTTGCAATTGCTACGACAACTCTCGCATCAATGTTTATTTCTCGTCATCACAAAACTGAAAAAAAGGGCCTGCGTTTAGCCATTCTTTTTACAATCATGGCGATTATTGCCATCGTCACAACCAGCATCAGCGCAGGCTTTTTATATTCTGCGGCTTATATCAACGCACGTCAACACGCCAGCGAAGTACTCGAATTCGAAGCCAAACTAATAGAAAATATCACACATTTGGATGCATCTCTTCTAAGCACAAAAGACAATCAGTCCGATGATGCCCTGCGCACTCTATTTAACAATCACGAACATCAATTACATGACGTATATTCTGCAAACGTTGAAATTTTCAGGTTGCGTAACGACCAGTTGTTTTTCATACATGGGAATCACAACAACAATAAGTCCATAGCAATTGCATCACTTGATAAACGATCTCCTTATCTGCTGGCGCTAAACAGACGATCAGGAAACATTATCGGTCACGACATTTCGACAGGTGAAGAGTTTCTCATTGCATTCAATTTTTTCGAGAATACGAATATCGGCATGGTTTCCCGAATCCCCATGGACGCAATCAGATCCCCGTTTATCAGTGCTGTCATATTTTCTCTTGTTGGCGCTATTGTCGCGATGCTTTTTGGCACATGGTATCTACTGGCTACGTTTAACCCGGTTATTGACCGTCTGCGCGATGAAAACATTGAACGGCGCAAAGCAGAAGAACAATTGCAAAAGGTTACCGACGAGCTCGAGGCCAAAGTTCTCGAACGGACAGACCAACTCCAACAAGCACTATTCAGTGCGCGCTCAGCTAACAAATCCAAATCGGAATTTCTCGCCAACATGAGTCATGAAATCCGCACACCCATGAACGGCGTTCTAGGTATGTTACAGCTATTGCGCAGCACTAAGCTGGATAAGGACCAACGAGATTTCTCCGATACTGCCTTTCGTTCAGCCGAATCGCTACTTGTGGTTATTAATGACATTCTCGATTTCTCTAAAATAGAAGCCGGAAAACTTGAACTTGATAGTACGGATTTTGATCTGGTGGATATTGTGGAAGATGTGGTAACACTGCTTGCTGAATCTGCCCACCGCAAAGGTTTGGAAATCATACATAGCATTTCAAAGAACACACCACATTGGTTAAATGGAGATCCTGGCCGACTACGCCAGGTATTAACGAATCTCATTGGTAACGCGATTAAATTTACTCACGCGGGGGAAGTTGTGGTTCGCGTTAGCCTAGACGCTAAAAAAGACGGAAAATTTAGTGTTCGATTTGAAATAGCTGATACCGGGATTGGCATCTCAGAAGCAGGACAGAAAAAGATATTTGAGACCTTTCAACAGGCCGACAGCTCGACCACGCGCAAGTTCGGCGGTACGGGATTGGGTCTGTCCATTTCCCGCCATCTCATACAACTCATGGGTGGAGATATTGCGGTAAGATCATTTCCAGATGTCGGCAGCACGTTCTGGTTTAACGTACAACTAGGAAAACCAGAGATGGAGCACGAAACCAACGATTGCAACTATGACTTCAAGAAAATCCGGGCAATCATAGTAGATGATAACGAAACAAACCGGGTTATCTACAGTCACCAGCTACGAGAATGGGGCATAAAACATGACATCGCGGAAGACGGCAAACAGGCCCAGGAAAAAATTCTCGCTGCTGCCGATTCCGGAAATGGATATGACCTTGTGCTTCTAGACATGATGATGCCTGAAATAGACGGCTTGCAAGTTTATGAAAAGATGCACACGGAGTTGGGTAAGAATACGCCAAAGGTGTTTATGCTTACCTCTGTAACAGCTGGAGACGTCGCGAGTAAAGCCAAGGCCTTGGGAGTCGACATTGTTCTTACCAAGCCAGTAAAACAGTCCTTGCTTTACAATACTATCGTCTCACTTTCCATAAACCCCAAAAAGGCCGTAGTGAACGAAGCTCTCCCAATCAGTGAAACCGTAGTCGAAACGCCCATCAGTTCGCTCAAAATTCTTCTGGTTGAAGACCATAATATCAACCAACGCGTCGCTATGGGAATTCTCAAAGCACTCGGTTACAAGGCTGATATCGCACAGAATGGACAGGAAGCGGTACAAGCCGTTTCCAAGATTGACTATGATTTAATCTTGATGGATATCCAGATGCCCGTGATGGATGGTATTGAAGCAACGCGCGCTATACGTCGGCAAGAAGGTAATCGACACAATATCATTATCGCCATGACCGCCAATGCCATGCAGGGCGATCGTGATCGTTGTATGAAGGCAGGCATGGATGATTACATAGCCAAACCCTTCAAGCCTGAGGAACTCTCAAGATGTATTGAAACGCACTTAGGCAATACATTGGGAAAAAACGGGCAGTCTAAAACCGGATAATGAAAAAAGCCCCATTGAATGACAATGGGGCTCTGTTGTTGATGCGCACGTACTTCCTTTCAAAACCCGGCGTCAACAAGTTCCTCCGGAAGTTCGATACATACATCGGTTAGACATTGGATCACCTCCTTTCTCAGGGCGTGGACAAAACACCCTGCCACTTCCCTGGTAAGTCGGCAAGGCGACGCGTATTCCTATTCACACTCTGTAAAACATATCGGTACAAAAGATTCCTATCTTAAGCTTCATCCCAATCATCCAGATCGGAAAGACCGCGGATAGATTCACGTTGTCTTTCCATTATGTAACGGGTAAGCGCACGCCTATCCTCTTCGGGAAGTTGGGGAAACTGAACACCGATGCGAAAGTAATCCAGGCTCTTACGTTTCTTTGGCACGGAGCTAACCACTTTTGCCACTGTTTCAATTCCAACCCTGGCGCTAATGGCAATGATTTTCATTTTGAAATAGATTCCATTTTTGTATGTCACTTTGGAATTGAAACTCAGACCGCCTTCGCTTATATCTACGGTATTTGTACGTACAGTTTTCGTGTCGGAGTGCACACTCCTGAAACGTTCAAAGAAAATAATTCCTGCAATGAAATCCACTTTTTTATTCAATACGTCCAGATATTGAGACACGGCGTTGCTTTCGCTACGAATTAAGGTCATCAGACTTCCCATCTGACGATTGAGTGAGTCTAAATACATGCTGTCTTCATCGGTGCGAGGCGACATCGCCTTGCGACTGTCGAGTATTTTCTTTGCCTCGTCACTGGAAATAGGCGCAAACTCGATATAGACGCGATCCTGCAAGCGATAATAGCTACGCCGGTTATCATCATCGATTCTTTGCATTCCAATGGCTCCTGAAGATCACGGTCACACAAACATAAGCAATATTTGTGCATGTTTTTTAGACCCAAATGGGGGTCGCCAAGCTACTGTTTTTATTAATCTAAATAGTTTCTTTTGTTTTCAGATAGTTATCACTGGTTTTTAGTCAAAATTTGTAAAGTATGGGCAGAATCAGTCCGATAGCGATGATATGAGTCAAATTAAAGCCAGAAAGCGCGCAGGTGCGGCATCCGGCACATCACAGCAATACCCCAAATTTGGGAAGATAAACGGTGAACACCCACTAAAGCACACCGTACCGGCCAGCTATGTGGGTTATTCCGCGCGTTATCGCCCGAATGGCGAGGTCTACTATTTCAATTTTGAACTCGCCCGTGAGATGGGCCTGATCCCCAAGCATCATGACGGCAAACTCGACGTCGCCTTAAACGAGGCCATCCTGGAGACATTTTCCTTACAAATTATTAACGAATTCGACGTCCTGAATAACACGCCGATAGACAAAGATACGGTCAAACCTCACCAGTATATGGCGACCCGCTACCTGCAGTTACAGCATCCGAACAAGACTGGACTGACTTCGGGTGACGGTCGCAGCATCTGGAATGGCACGGTCAAGGGGCCAAATGCGATCTGGGATATATCCAGCTGCGGTACGGGTGCTACACGTCTGAGCCCTGCAACAGCAATCGAAAAGAAGTTCTTTAAAACCGGCGACAAGAATGTGTCTTATGGTTGCGGGCTAGCACGCACATCTGAGGGGTTAAGTGGCGCCATCATGAGCGACATTCTGCATCAAAACGGCATCCCTACCGAACGCACTCTGGCCATTATCCGTTTCCCCGGCGGGACTTCAATCAATATCCGTGCGTCAAAAAATCTCCTGCGCCCTGCCCATTTTTTCGGTTTTATGAAGCGCGGCGATCGAGAGTCGTTGCAAAACATGCTCGACTACTATGTCGAACGTGAGATATACAATGGCGCACTCGAGCCTAAACGCTTGCCGGCCTCATCTTATACAGACTTTCTCAACTATGTCTGCGACAATTTCGCGCGTGCTACCGCTCTCTACGAAGGCGAATATATCTTTTGCTGGCTGGACTGGGATGGCGACAATATTCTCACCGACGGCGGAATCATCGACTACGGTACGATTCGACAGTTTGGCCTCTTTCATCACGAATACCGCTATGAAGACGTGGATAAGTGGTCGACGAATATCACCCAGCAACGCAATAAGGCTCGTAGCATCGTGCAAACCTTTGCCCAGATCGTTGATTTTGTCCAAACCGGCATACAAAAGCCTTTAGGTGAATACAAGTCACACGACATCTTGGAGCGATTTGACCAATGCTTTGAAAAAACTTTTCTCTCACATCTGCTCTTTCGCATAGGATACACGCCGGAACAGCGGCAAAAACTACTTGCCGATGAACAAGGACTTACCCTTGTCCGACAGTTTCGCACACAGGTGCGATATTATGAAAAGGCCGTTGCGCCGGGGAAACCCTACAAGGTCGCCGACGGCATTATGCGAGATGCTATTTTCTGCATGCGTGACATGCTTCGCGAGCTACCAAAGTACCTCATAAAGAAAGGCGTGCGATTTCCAGCCGAGAAATTTGTTGACGTCATGTCCTCCACATACGCCAGCGACCGACTCCTTGCCAAGTTTCGTAAAGATACAAATCGTATCAATCGCTTTCAGAATACCTATCTGAAACTAGCCGATCGTTGTGCGGATATTGTTGGGATGAACAAAGAAAGTGTAATTTTTCAATTATTTGAACGCAGCGCACTAATTAATCGCTATGAAAAAATTACCGGCGATGCCTTAATCCATATCTCGGAAAGGCTTACGCGAACCAGTCTTCCCCTAAACTTTCAACAGCGCACACTGCTTATCGAACAATTTATATCTGATCAGGTACTTGACCCAGATAGACGAGCAGATGACAGGGTGTTACAAGCTCCAAAAGGTAAAAATATGCAGCAAATATTTCGATGGCTATTTAGGACAATAAAACAAAACAGAAGTGGCATCTGATAAAAAAAGCCCGAACCGAAGTTCGGGCTTTTTCGCATTTAGCTAAGCATGTTTAACATGATCAGAATGCAACAAAGTATGCTCAAGATGATTTTCCGGCTTTGGATCTCGTCCGAGTAGCGCATCGATCTGATAAGGAAAACTTCCACACTGATTCCTCCCGTTGACACTGCAGGTGCGCACCTTGAACATGGTGTACATGGGATCACAACCAAGAATCCCAGTTATGCAAGGGTAAACAGACAGCACCATTAACACACTTTGCCACATTTCAACCGTCGCACCAGGCTGAATAATCAGGTAATACGGATAACCTAACATAGCAAATCCCAAAACTACACGTAAACACCGCTCTATCACACCGATATTTTGTTCCACAAAATAATCACGTTGCTTCTCCATAATCCACCTCCTTAGTGTTGCCTCGCTGTTGGCATTTTTATTATTTCAACTGACTACATCAAGGTATGTGACATAGTCACAATTTAAACTGCATGAGCAAGTGATTTTAACTCGTCAACATTGCGCAAACTTATGCAACATCGTCTCAGTTCAACGACATTTCTGTGTTCCATAGTTTTCAGTGTGCGGCTAACCACTTCGCGCGCAGTTCCCAATTTCGCAGCCAACTCGCTGTGACGTTTACGCACTTCTAAATGACTGTCACACAACTGCAGCAATAATTGTGAAAGTCGTTGTTCGACTGGAACACTGGAAATATTTTCGATTAAATCTGCAACCTGGGACATTCCTAGCTCAAGACATCTGAAAACATAGCTACTGAATTCCTCTGATCGCGAAAGCACCATCAAGAAGGCTGGCTTGGGCAGACTCCACACCAATGTACGCACTTCCGCAGTTACGTCTGCCATACAAGGAGTCGACGCCAATAGACTCGAACCACTAACAAAACAACACTCTCCAGCGACAACTGAATCTAATACGATTTCGGCACCGTTGCGCGAATACCGCTTTACACTCAATTCACCGTCTATAACAATGGGTAAACTTCTCGCATACTCACCGCGTCGACAAACGACCTCTCCTGGTTTGAAAACAATCTTTTTACATAGATGTTCAACTTTGGAAATTGCAGCAATGCAACTTTTGTCGTCAAAAGGACAAGCAATAGCAGACACAGATTGCGTGGCCATATAACCACCTCTCACATGAGTGTTTTCATTTGGGACCGATCAACATATAAAGGTGATACCTCTGCGGTATCATGGACTACGAGATATACTCCCCATGAGAATCTCGTATTATTTTGAAAGGATTATCTGGAATATCCGTGTTTATAAATCAAGTATAGCCGGAGTTTCGGTGGTCACAATATAACCAACCGTTTTAACTCACTAATTTTTTTTATTGCGATAAACTCCGTTTTTTACCCCTTTGTATTATGCGCGCTTGACGGAAGTTGGCGCTTACCGCGTTGTTCGATCCGTTGTACAAGTTCTCCAAGTATCGCCTCGTATAAGTGATCTCCGATAACCTTATCTTCAACACCACAATCAATGTTGGGGTTATCATTGACTTCAATCACCACAACGCCTTTATCAGTCTGTTTGAGATCCACGCCGTATAGACCATCGCCGATTAGATTTGACGCCTTTAGTGCAATATCTATTACCGCTTTGGGAACTTCCTCAATCTTCCATGTACGAGCTTCGCCCTCGTCCATTTTTCCGTCCTGCTTGTGCTTTACGATCTGCCAATGCTTGCGCGACATAAAATACTGGCAGGCATACAGGGGTTGGCGATTGAGAATTCCGATGCGCCAATCATAGGGGGTATAGAGAAACTCTTGCGCCAATAACAGATCAGATTCTTTAAAAAGGCGTTCGCAAATTTCTTTTAGTTGCTGCACATTTTCCGCTTTGAAAACTCCACGTGAAAATGCCCCATCGGGAATCTTTACCACGAGAGGTAGAGACGGTGCGTAGCTTTCGTAGCGTACTCGACCCTTTTGAATGATATGTGTCTGCGGAATTGGAATATTGTTCGCCGTCAACAGCTCGGTCAAATAGACTTTGTTCGTACAACGCAGTATAGAATCTCCACTATCGATAACAGGTATACCCTCAGACTCAGCCTTTTTCGCAAAGCGATACGTATGGTGCTCTATCTCAGTTGTTTCCCGAATAAACAAGGCATCATATTCACCCAGTTTTGAATAATCCCTTTTGGTAATCAATTCGACGTTGATGTCCATGCGCTTACCCGTTCGGATAAATTTGTCCAGTGCCTTTTTATTCGACGGCGGCAACTTTTCTTCCGGATTATGCAGAATGGCAATATCGTAACGGGCATAACTCTTGGATTTCGGTGAACGCCAGCGCTTAGAGAGATAGGCGTTGAAGGCCTGCACAAAAAAGGCCTGCAACTTTTCATCAAGGCTGTTCAGATGTACGGAACGAATGCTGGATATAAACCACTTACCTTTTTGTTTCAGCTCCACCCGCAGAAGCGGTGATCGAAACTGGTCATAAATATTACGCGACAGTTCCTGAAGTATGGGTTCCTGACAGGTTCCAAAAATGATATTCAGCACATAAGTATCTTTTGCCTCAGACAACTTGGAAAGGCTTTTCTGCAATGCCTCATCGAAGTCTTCCATATTCAGACTATATATAGCCTTACTATTCAGATCCATCATGGTCCGAACTGTCGGAATAACATTATGATTCCTTGCCTCCGCTAAAAGAGAACAGTAGTAGCCAGTACTAAGATAACTTGATCCACGGCACAGATTCACCACTTTGAACTGCCGCTTCTTAAGAAACTCCGCCTGCCCCAAATAGTCTCTTGCTAACACCACCCGTAAATCGGGATAGTTTTCTTTCCAGTCTTTCTTACTCTCAACAATTACAATGTGTTCAGACATATCGTCTTCGTTAACCTTTATCCTGTTTGTTTAAAATTAACATTGCCTTCAACCCTGACTTGCCGTAACGGGCCATGCGTTCGAAATCACGCAGGGGAATTGGCATGTTCATGCAATCGATTGCGGATTTATTACATTCGTAATCGATATAGGGATCGTGTACAAAAATGAAATTCTCATCAAAACCGGTGACAACCACCCAATGTGGAAATTTTTCCCGATAGATGCGGTAAGAACTTATTAGCACAACCGGGATGCCACCTTTTTCAAACTTGTCCTGTAGCTCCTGCAAACTCAAACTATCGACTCGCAGGCTAATACGCGATTTTTTGATCTGGTCGATAAAATCTTCCTGAACCAGACGCATAACTTCTTTCTTTTCCTGGCTGCGCACTGAATTCATAAACAAGGCACCTTCCTCGTTGACATAGATTTCCACGTCAAAGTCCCGTCGATGCGCGGCCAGTGCCAAGCCATACGGATCACATCCACCGTGACCTGAGGTCATAAATACCGTTGTCGATTCGCGCCATAACTGTATTTCGCTTTTACGATTTAACTCGACACCATTGTCAAGCGACTTCATCGCCATCAACAGACAGGCAGGCCCACAGGTGAATTCAAGTGACTGGGGATAAAAAGGTACTCGCTCAATCGCCGGTCTAATGTGCGGAGCGATATTTTTTTCCATGCGAACAGCGTCCATATGATCCTCGTAGTAATCGTGGTGTTCGCCGAATTCCTTAAACCCAAACCGATGATAGAGCTTAATCCCCTTTACATTGTCTTTCCTGATTTCAAGACGCAAGGCTATGCAATTATTCTCCAGGGCGGCTGCTTCAGCTGCCTCGAGTAATTGCGTGCCGATGCCCTTTCCTTGAAACCCAGGATCGACGGCAAAAGAGTAAATTCGGGCGAGCGACGTGCCTGTATTAAACAACACCATGATATAGGCGATAAGCATGCCGTCCTGCTCGACCACCAGGGTCACATCATTACCTTTCGTCAGGAGATAGCGGAAATTGCGTCGCGACAGACGATCGGTTTCGAAACAGCGGTTTTCCAGGCGCACTAAACCATCGAGATCATTGGGGCTTGCACTTCGTAACATTTGAGTTCAGCTTCCTGGGATATGAAAGACGCGCATTGTAGGAACAGTCGCGTACTAAGACGAGCGAGAATTTAAAATATTCAATTAATAATATTAATCAAAACGATCACGATTAGTATATATCCGAAATATTATTTGTGGAAGACAATGCGGACCGCTAATCGAAAGAATATGAGTCGTCGTGAGTACTGCTATATCCTCCCAGCAACCCCCAATACAAAGCCAATTCGACGCTATAGAAGGGGCACTGTCAGTTGAAGGCTATCTCATACTTGACCAATTATTTGATACCTCTATTATCAAACAGCTGACGCACCACGCGCAGAACCTGGACGTGTCTTACTTCAAAAAAGCAGGAATTGGGCGCATCGATGAGCTGCAACAAAACTCTGCCATACGCAGTGACGAGATTTGCTGGGTAAACGAAAATGACCTCGCCCCCAAGACGTATTTAGACTGGACGGAGGGTTTACGTACACACCTAAACCGCACCCTGTTTCTGGGATTGCAAACGTTCGAGTGCCACTTCGCTCACTACGCTCCGGGCGCATTCTACAAAAAACACCTGGACGCCTTCAGAGGCAGTAATTGTCGGAAGGTTAGCCTTATCCTCTATCTGAATGAGAACTGGTGTAAGGATGACGGAGGTGAGCTACTGCTGTATGACCAGGGTGGACATACCGTTATTGAAACTATCAACCCTACCGCTGGCAGATTAGTGGTATTCCTGAGCGAAATCTTTTATCACGAAGTCCTTCCTGCCCGCAGAGACCGCTATAGTCTTACCGGCTGGATGCGAGTCAGGGAGCCATCTCTGCTGGGACCTGAGTAAACAACGCTTCCAACATTTCCGGCACAAAGGGTCGCCCCCGCTCATTGAGCGATGTACCAGTTACTTTGGCGTTCAGAATTAACTTGTCATCAGCGGCGCGATAAATGTCTTGCAGAAATTCGAAACGCACTTTCGAGGCGCGCTGCAGATTAAGACCCACCCAGAACTTCTCGCCACTACGCAGTGGTAAACGATAATCCAGCTCTGCGCGCACGACCACCAGATTGATATTTTTCATCGCCAGTTCGGCGAAGTCGATACCCCGGTCTAATAGAAACTCATGACGCGCATGTTCTAAATAGTTTTGATACACACTGTTGTTGACTACGCCTTGTATGTCGCATTCGTAGTCGCGCACTTTGAAATCCAGCTTGTATGCGTATTCCATTTTCTTCCTTTTTTCGCTATCGATAAATCGAAGTGCCCTGTATCGGCGTCTGTTCTCGCAGGCGCAACAGACTCGGCAACAGTATCAAGGTAAATACCGTACTCAGAGACATGCCACCAACAATGACGACCGCAAGACCGCGGTACAACTCTGCGCCCGCTCCAGGCACCAGCAACAGCGGCAACATGCCGAAAATGCTGGTTAAGGTCGTCATCAATATTGGACGTAAACGCAAGCGTACCGACTGCTCTACCGCTTCGCGTCGAGACATTCCTTCACGCTCTGCCTCACGCGTCTGATGAACCAGCAGGATGGCATTATTCACCACCAGGCCGAGTAAAATAACAAAGCCAATCATGGTCAACAAATCCATGGGCTGGAAACTGAAGAGGTTCATGATGCTCAACGCAATGATTCCACCGATGGTTGCCAGCGGTATGGTTAACAACACAAGCAGACTATCGAGAAACGATCTAAACAAGGCGCTGATCAACAAATAAAGAATCACAATGGCTAACGCAAAACTGCCCAGCATGCTCGACAAGGCCACTTCGAGTTTGTCCGCTGTACCGGAGTAACGCACATCGCCATCTTCCGGCAAGAGTTCAACCAGCTGCGGCTCCACTTTTTCACGCAAGACTTCAATCGCCTCTTCCAACGATACGTTATCCGGTGGTGTTACCTGTAACGTGATCGTACGACGCCGATTGATACGACGAATCTCTTCCGGCCCGGCTGTTCGAACAACATTGATCAACTCTCCTAAAGGTACGACACCGGCATTTGGCGTAGACAAGGGAATCGCTGCCAGATCTTCTGGCGTGCGCCATTCCTGCGCGCGCAATATGACATCGAGGCGTTGTTCACCATCAAAATAATCACCGACATACATTCCACTACCGAGTGCGCGTATAACTCCACCGATGTCGCCGCGTGTCCACCCAACTTCGGCGACGCGCCTTTCGTCAGGTACCAGGCGTAGTTCAGGATTCGCCAGATCCAGTCCCGGAAACGGTCGTACAGACGATCCAGGCAAAACTTCAGTGACCTCACCAAAGCCTTTTTGTGCCGCCATCAATAAAGATTCAAGATTACTTCCCTGTATATCAATATCGATTGTACGCCCGCCACCGAAACCACCGAATAGTGAAGACCGTTTGGCAAAGGCCAGGGTATCCGGGAAACCACCTATCAATTTGTTCACCAGCGGCACCAGCTCATCCGTACGCGACGGATCTTCCGCGCGCACACCCATAAATGCGCCGCCACCGAATACCACAAAGAAATAGTTCTTCACCTTGAGATCTTTTTCACCATCGACATAGGGCTGCATACGCTTGGCCACCACCATGCCCATCTCTTTTTCGAGAGTGTCGACGTTAATGCCTGGCGGAGGAAGAATAAAAGCAAAGACCAGATTGCGATTGCCTTGTGGTAAGTAATCGGCTTTCGGCAACAATGCCCAGGCAAGAACAGATGGCAAAATAATTAACGTGGCTATCCACAGACCACGTCGCGTTGAAGTATCAGTGAGGAACATAACTTTGGCTGTGGCAGACTTCCACCAATGAGCGTGTATGTCATTAAGTTCGGTTCTGGCCAACCACTGTTGCGCCGCCGTGGGTAATACGGTGATTGCCGCTAGTAGTGAAAAACAGATTGCAACCGCAATCGTTACCGCCAAATCAGCGAATAATTGCCCCGACTCTTCTTCAAGGAATACCACAGGTAAAAATATGGCAACCGTCGTCGCAGTAGATGCCAAAAGCGCACCCCACACCTGGGAGGTCCCATGCAGGGCAGCGGTTGGTGCATCCTCGCCCTCCTCTCGAAGCCGGACGATATTTTCCAGCACCACAATAGCCGCATCGAGTACCATTCCCACCGCGAAGGCCATACCTGCCAGGGAAATAACATTAATCGTACGCCCAAAGGCATCCAGCAGAATAAACGTACTAACGATAGAAACCGGAATCGCAACGGCCACAATCAGTGTTGCGCGAAACTTGCGCAAAAACCACCACAACACACCCACAGCGAGCAATATGCCCATGACCAGATTACTGGTCACTAATTCAATCGAACGATCGATATACGTGGTTTCGTCGTAAACCTGCTCGAAACTCAGCCTGGCGCGTTTCAGTGGTCCCTGACGTAACTCTTCTGCCGCATCGCGCAAGCCTTGCATGACATCAAGCACATTAACACCGGTTTCGCGATGGGCATTAATTGCCATGGCCACGTCGCCATTCTGGATTACAAAGCCGGTGCGATCTACCAGACGCACATCAATGTCGGCGACGTCGCGTAAGCGTATGGGATTGCCCTCACGCCACTCCAGCACCATATCGCCGATTTGTTCAACATCGTATTTACCTGCAAAGCGCAATGTATAACGCCGCTTGCCGACATCGACCTCACCGGCCGAGGTGTCCTTACTCGCACCGGCCAGCCTCGCAACTCGAGGCAATTGCACGCCCAGGGTCGCTGTTTTATAGGGATCAAAGGAAATTCGTACTTCACGTTCGCGCCCGCCGCGCACTTCTGATTGCGCTACGCCTGGCACCTGTTCAAATCGAGTTTGAATAACCTCTTCAGCGAAGTCGTGATAACTGGAAATGTGGCGATCGTTTCCCGGCAGAGGTTTGAGTATGAACCAGGCAATCGCACGGGAATTGCCACCGACGCTATGTATGGTCGGCTCTTCGGCATCTTCGGGGTAGAAGGGAACACGGTTGAGACGGTTGAGAACTTCGAGTAGACCGCGCTGCATATCCATGCCCACCATGAAGGTCATGGTGATCTCACCTGTGCCGCGCTGGGCCTTGGACACCATATCGGTCATGCCAGGGAGCCCGCGCAAAACCTTTTCCTGCGGTTCGACGATTTCCGATTCGATTTCTTCCGGCGCGGCTGAACGCCATGCGGTACGAATCGTGATTTCGGGTTTCTCTACCTCAGGGGTTAACTGCACGGGCGAACGGGACAAACTGATAAACCCGAACAAGATAGCCAGAATGACCCCGACCATCACAGCCACCGGATTTCCTAGCGAAATTTTGGTCAGATTCACGAGGGATCGCCACCAGTCTGAATGGAAAGTGTTTGACCGGGCCGCAATCGCTCACTGCCACGTATGACTACACTATCACCGGCTTTCACTGCGCCAATGACTTCAATAAGATCGCCGCTGGCAATACCTGTCTGAACCTCTACACGCTCGGCCTTATCTTCTTCACCAACGCGATAAATCGAAATCCCACTGCGCCGCATCACCAGGGCATCCCGTGGCACTGCCGTAACCATGCGCGGCGTACCTACTGGCATTGACACTCTGACGGTCTGACCTGCCAACCAACCTGAAGCATCACTCACCTCCAGACGCACGTCATAAAGAAGTGACTGTCGCTCACCAACCGGTACCAGGGCTTTCACACGCCCTGTGGTGGGCGTTTCACCCCTATGCATCTGTAGATACTGGCCCTGCACAATATTGACTACGGTTTTTTCCGATACCCTCACCACAATCTCAAGCGCATCCGGATTGGACAGTGTTACAACCTTGTCGCCATTGCCTATCCATTCTCCGTTACGGCGGTAACGTGTGGCCACCACTCCATCAAAAGGGGCGCGGATGACAAAGCGAGCCAAGGTCTCGTTATCGAGCTTCACCTTGGCAGACATCAGGCTTACCTCACTTCCGGCCACATCACGCTCCATAAGTCGCTTTTCCAGATCGTTCTGCGTCGCGTGACCGCTGCCTATTAACGCCTGTAATCGCGTCAGCTCGCGTTCGATAAAGGCGAGTCTTGCCTCCTCACGTTTCAGGCTGGCAGCATTCTCTTTTGCCCGCAATTCCTGCAGGGTTAAATCAAGCTTGGCCACGGGCTCGCCTTTGTGCACCCGAGTCCCCACCTCGGCCACCCAATTGAGCTTGCCTGCCACTTCGGCCGGCAGCTCGGCTTCCTGCCGACTGATTACGGTTCCCGGTACCAATATCGTTGGTGCCAGCAATTGTTCAACGGCGGCGGCAACCACAACAGGTGCCGGCCTTGGACCTCTTTTTTCTTTATCTGCGGCAATACTGCTGAAGGGAATCACACTTGAAAGCGCAAGCAGCAATAGAATTCTGATTTTCACGTGGGACCTAAACCTGAGTTGTGATAATAATTCGCTTTTTATACAGACCGCCTATGATGTCACATTGTTCATAAAGTTGACAGCAGCGGTAGATTTCCAAGCACTTTGCGCTAGCATGCGCTACTTTATATGCCAAATATTTTACTGGAATAACACTTATGTCAGAACAATGGAAACCACGCGTCACCGTTGCCGCTGTAATCGAGCGCGAGAATAAATTTCTTATCGTGGAAGAAGAGATTGACGGCAAAATTGTGCTGAATCAACCGGCGGGACACTGGGAGGACGGTGAAACTCTCATTGAAGCAGTTATTCGGGAAACACGTGAAGAAACAGGCTGGCTGTTTTCACCTGAAGCAATTATCGGAATTTATCACTGGCGTCATCCACGAAGTGGTGACACCTATTTACGATTTGCCTTTTGCGGGGAAATATCGGACTACAATGCAAACCAACCCCTGGATGATGGGATTGTTGCCGCAAACTGGTATACCAAAGAAGAGTTACAAAAACGCGGGGCACAACACCGAAGTCCACAACTAATGTTATGCATCGAAGAATATCAGAGAGGAATACGCGTACCCCTGGACATCATTACGACTGTCACAAGCTAAAATGACGCAGGTGCGAGATCCATCAAACAGTCGTGATGAAACTGCCGCTTTAAAAATTCCATCTGATCCGCCAGGATGCGACGATTCTTCAACGCCAAATATTCGGCTGGATTCGGTACGAAAGGTATTGCTAAAAGCGGTTGACGCGCCTCTTCCGGTGTCCGTCCACCTTTCGCGGTATTGCAACGTCGACACGCCGCTACGACATTTGTCCACCAGTCGATCCCACCTTGTGATCGAGGCACCACGTGGTCACGTGTCAGATCCCCATCTGTATACGTCTGCCCGCAATACATACACATGTTGCGATCGCGACGAAATAATTCGCGGTTAGTTAAATGGGGAATATGGTTATGATGTCCGTGATGAAAACGGGAATTACGAACAGCGATAATGGAATTAATCGAAATTGAGGAGCGTAGACCAGAAAGGCGAGAATACCCGCCGAGTATTGTGAACTCTGTTTCGCCGGTTTCCCATGCAACCAATTCTTTGACGTAAAGACAAACTGCATCCTGCCAGGGAATCCAGCCTACCGGATACCCGGACACATCGAGTCGCAAAATTGATGGACCTGTTATCCCGAACATCATACACATCCTATCCTTTGGCCCTTTTATAATTTATCGGCCACCTCAGTGGAAAACTGAAACCTAGTATAGAAGCTAGACAACGGTAAAACTTAGAGATTACGAACTGTGTCACAAACCGGGATTACCGGACAAGCGCTTTTTTACCCGGTCTCTTGCCTACTAAGTATTGCTCCGTTCCTGGCCTTTTACACCAGAATCTACAATCACTTTTGGATATGCATAAAAAAAGCCGCTCATCAGCGGCTTTTTTTTGGAGTTGAACTCCAAGGGGTTTTTATTAATTTTTATGAACGGCTTTTCAGAAAGACGTGACTACCAATTTGAGTAGTAACCTCTTTCAGAGGTGCCCAGTGTGGATTGGCCAACTTCGGCGCATAGTAATAAAGTGCCCCTTTGGTCAAATCCACCGCGCCTTTAGTGCGAAGATGGTGGTCCTGATATTTTTTGTACACAAATTCAGCAATTTGTTTTGCCATACGCCAGGATTTACGATCGTCTGGAGTATCTGGTTTTCCATCATGCGTCCAGCTGAACTGGCGACGCTGCCACACAACCTTACATATGGTGTCTGGATACTGTTCTGAATACACGCGATTCATGGTCACCATAGCAACAGCAAGCTGTCCAGCCGTTGGCTCACCACGGGCTTCAAAATAAACATTTTGTGCCAGACAACGGAGTTCACGGCCTTCGTGTGGTTGTTCAGTATCACTGGCTTGCGAAGCCATACTGGTGGTGGTGGTCGCCATCAATATCAGCAAAGCAATGGTTTGTCGTAATTGAACTAACATTTTTTATTCACCCACATATTCACGAGTCATGTCACTTTAATTGCCATTCATTAATGCAATATTATGTTTTCATGCATATCTGCACTACTCGTGCCACATGTTTTTTAATATAAATAACAAAAAGATACGACTGTTTTCTAAAGCAATCGAAATGGTCACTAGTAAAATTGTAAAGAATCCCGGCGCTTACGCGTGATCCCCTCAATTGGTTTCCGTTCCTAGTTATTTTGTATGAATTGTCGCCCCGTCACGACAGCGTGCTGATTTTATTAGATTAATCTCCCTATGTCATTAAAGTGCTCGGCTCGGGAATTTATCCCTATGTTTTTCCATGTTTTTTTAGGCATATAAGCAACTGATTAAGAAAGTGTTTATTTGGCTGTAAATCCTTCCGACATTAGTCATATAATCTGACTACTTATCGTTATGCTTACACATTCAGCGACTTAGGATTTTTTTTGTAAAAAATGCAACTTTTTTCAATGTACGGACTAATTCTGGCCTGGATGGGCTATTTTCTCATCCATTCGCTATTAGCTTCCTTCTGGTTCAAACAGAAAATCAGAAGAGGTTTTCCGTCTAGCAGACGCTGGTACCGGTTGGTATATAACAGCTTAGCTGTCATATTGCTGATTCCAGTGGTAATTATTCTCCATAAAGGTAACTGGGAAGCGATTTGGCAGTGGACCGGGGCATGGAAATACCTGCAGATGGTGTTTTCCGCAGTCATTGTCGTTTTATTCCTGTGGAGCCTAAGTCTTTACCGGGGCATGGATTTTAGCGGCCTGGACGCCGCCTTTAACCGAAACAAGGCCACTTCAGCGGAATTTCGGGTTAGTAACTGGCACCGTTATGTACGGCATCCCTGGTATTCACTGGCTCTGGGACTAATTTGGATCCAGGATATGAATGTTGGCATACTGACCACGGCCATTGTCGTTTCTATCTATTTTGTGATCGGTTCTCGCCTGGAAGAGAATAAACTGATTTGCGAATTCGGCGATACTTACCGACGATACCGAGAACTTGTCCCTGGCTTAATCCCGCTTCCGTGGAAATACCTGTCTGCGCAGGAGTCCGAACGTTTAACTTCGACTAGCCCGGCACCCCCCGAATGAGTTTGCCTGCATCACGCCAGCAAAACAGAATCGAGCGAGTAAACGAACACTTTTGGCGAACTCGTTTCAGAGACACTTACACAAGTCAGGTTTGTTCACAGACTACCTAGGATGATTGGCGTTCTTCCAGCAAACCCCATCGTTCAATCGCTCGTTCCAGCTCGGCACTGATCTCCTCCAGCCGGGATAGCTGCGCCGCCACCGCCTGTTGGTTTTGCTGATAGAAGGACGGATCGGTACTCGCCTGCTGCAATTTCAGCTGTTCAGCTTCCAGCGACTCAATTAGCCCAGGCAAGGCATCGAGTTCGCGTTGTTCTTTATAGCTAAGCTTGGCCGGTTTGCTTTCTGATTTAGTTTGCCTGGCAGGCGTAGGTGTTCGCTCAACAGCGGGGGGATCGTCACGCAGAGGTTTCTTTTGCGCGGAAGACTGTCGTTCGTAGTCACTCCATCCTCCGACGTATTCCTGCACTCGACCATGCCCGTGAAAAACAATCGTCGAGGTAACAATATTGTCGAGAAAATCACGATCATGACTGACGACGATGAGCGTACCCTCGTACTCACTCAACAGATCTTCTAGTAAATCAAGAGTATCCATATCCAGATCGTTGGTTGGCTCATCGAGCACCAGCACATTCGCCGGTTGAGTAAATAATTTTGCCAACATTAGACGATTGGATTCACCACCGGAAAGGGTACTAACCGGCGAGTTCAGACGCTCAGGATCGAACAGAAAATCTTTTAAGTAACTTATTACGTGACGAGAACGTCCCTGTACCGTGATAAAGTCTTTGCCGTCACCAACGTTCTCAATTACGGTGCGCTTAGGATCGAGCAAGGTACGTTGCTGGTCGAAATAGGCCACGGTGAGATTTGTACCCTGCGTTACTTCGCCGCTATTGGGTTCCGTTTTCTTGAGCAGGAGTTTCAATAGAGAGCTCTTGCCGCAACCATTGGGGCCGATCAAACCGATACGATCACCTCGCATGATTCGCGTGGAAAAATGCTCAATCAAGGGTTCGCCTTCCCAGGCATAGTTTATGTCTTCGACTTCGAATACTATCTTGCCGCTACTTCCTCCGCTGTCCAGTCCCATGAAGACACTACCTTGCACGTCACGTCTGCGCGCACGCTCTTCACGTAGAGCCTTTAGGCGACGCACTCGTCCTTCATTGCGCGTACGTCTGGCCTTTATACCCTGGCGTATCCATACCTCTTCCTGGGCGAGCTTTTTGTCAAAACGTTGGTTCTCGTTTTCTTCTGCAGCAAGTCGTTCCTCTTTGCGGCGCAGAAAATTATCGTAGTCGCCGGGCCAGGAGGTCAGATGCCCACGATCCAGTTCGATGATGCGTGTCGCCAGACGGCGTAAAAAGGTGCGATCGTGGGTAACAAATAACAAGCCAATGTTTTGCTGCACGAGAAATTGTTCGAGCCATTGAATTGCCTCGATATCCAGGTGATTGGTAGGTTCGTCGAGTAATAACAGGTCAGGCTGACAGGCCAGCGCCTGTCCCAGCAAGGTACGGCGTATCCATCCGCCGGATAGTTCGTTCATGGACTTATTAACCGGTAGTTCCAGCTTTGAAACCACGGCGTCGACACGCTGCTGTATCGTCCAGCCATCTCTCGCTTCCAATTCGTGCTGCAAGCGAGAAAGTTTTTCCATCAACTTTTCATCGCTTGATGTTTCGAGCTGATGGGTAATTTTCTGATAATCACTGACTAGTTGCGCCAGGTCACCCAGGCCTTCGACAATTACATCAAATACCTTGCGTGTATCGTCGCGAGGGACATCTTGCTGCAAGCGGGCAATGCGCACGCCTGGCTTGCACCACAGCTCTCCATCATCCAACTGGATTTCGCCCGCAATCACCTTCATCAGAGTAGATTTCCCGGTGCCGTTACGTCCGATCAAACACACTCTTTCGGCAGACTCCAGGGTGAGTTCCGCTTTATCGAGCAAGGGATGATGGCCAAAGGCTAAAGAGGCATTATTGAGTCGGACCAGCATAATTGGAGTTCAGTATGTTCGGGAAAGAGCGGCATTATGCCAGATTCCAGCAAATATCCCTATGGCTCCAGATCAAACACTCATCATCGAGGTCAACGCCGTACCAAGTATGCGTGTTCCCATGATATTGAAATAGTCTACTTTCGCGATGGCATTAAACGCCGGAGGCATGGTAAACAACACATCGTAACGTTCACCGGGAGCGACCACAAACTCATTACTGACTATCGTCCGCCCAAGGGGACGACCATCGGAGGAAACCACCTCAAAGTTAATATCACCGAAATTGATACTGGCAGGCAGATAACCGACATTGATAAGACGCACCAGAACACGTTCATCGGTAAATGCGTGAATTGCGCTGACGGGATCATCCATAAGAGGCGCGCCTTCTTTGCCATTGATGAGAAAATAATCCGGGCGATAGCGGACGGTATTGTTTCGATTGCTTGCCCGAAACTGATGCCAGGTACTATCCACGGTATGCAGATGCCAGACGAACTCACGATCGAATTGCGGGCCTCCACTCCAGATGCTTTTCAAGTCTCCATCAGGTGGACGAACGATAATGCCTCCACTCATACCCATTTCCATATGCAGAACTGTATCGACATGGCAGTGATACATATAGGTTCCTGCCTGAGGTGCGGTAAACACATAGGCAAACGGTGACGGAAATCTAGTTGAGCCAAATGGCGTGCCGGGCATAGGGAACGGCATCGCACCAGACACATAGCCTGAAGTCGTCGGTACGCCATCGTTGGCCTGATCTACATCAAGCCCGTGTAAATGTATGGTGTGTGGCGCCGCGCTAAATAACACCAATGAGACCAGTTGCCCTTCGACAACTTCCAGCAATGGTGCGGGAAAAACTCTGTCTCCATTGAATCCACCACTCATGGTGGTATTAAAACTCCACACAACAAGCTGAGCGCCATCACTCATGGATACCGGCGGTGGATCCATATTGGTTGCGCGCAGGGAGATAGTGTTATTACTACCTGGGGTTAGTGACTGAAAACGCGGCGCAATATTCGCCTGTATATTGATCTCGTTTGCATTGATTTGTGCTTGGCCACGAAGAGCACGAGTGTTATTTTGCAAATGATTTGTTTCGCCCGATGGAAGCCACTCACTGCATGCACTGACAGTACTAACAAGCGCAGTAAGTCCGAGCAACTCACGGCGTGTGATATGTTGTTTCGCTTCCTCGTCACTCATACCATTAACTCGCGTTCATCATAATCAAACCACCACCGGGATACACACCATTATTCGTGACGGCGGGAACATAGTGCGAATGCAAGGGATACAACCCAGCCTGCTGGCCGACGGCGAGCAATGTGTCCACAACTTCCCCCGGCCGAACAGACACAGTGTCTTTTTCAATGATATCGCTTACCTGCGAACGGTTACGCGAAACAATACTGACGTGGTAACCATGAAAGTGCATCGGATAGTAAATCAAACCAGCGTTGATGAACCGTATCGCAACATTCTCACCCAGGCCCAATGTTAGCTTTACGCCTTCTCCGCCCAGATACAGCAATCTGTTGACGAAGAAGTAATCCGGCTCATAGTTGAGAAAGTCATACGATAATCCCGAATCCACCGCATCATTCAAGCGTGAGTCTATTTCCTGCATCAGCAAAACATGCTCTCGTTGAAAAGGTGGTAGACCTTCAAAAAACGTATTTGAACCATCCTGTGCACGAACCACAACGGAACCTGAAAGGCCCATGGCGCGCCCAAGCGTGTCATTTATGGCATCAAAATACAGATAGCTTCCCGGCTGTACGGGCGCGCTAAACGAATAGACTTGGGACTGGCCTGGCTCGCACACTGTTGCATTATTTAACAAGCCGGGGATTTCCAGACTTACCGACACCGCCAGGGTATTAGTGAGATTAATCGTGACGAGATCTCCACTCAAAGCCTCTATAGCAAGAGGGCTACCTGTGTTCTGATCGGTAAACTGCCAAAATGCAATGACCTGTTTCAGACCGGCAACCGGGACTCGGACTACTCGTTCCGCCACCACGTCATATTGCACATTGGCCGCGCGAGCACGCTTAGGCCAGCTCAATAACCCTGGAATAGATACGCTGGCAGATGAGAGCAAACCTGCTTTTATAATACTGCGTCGGTGCAAGACCCTAACCCCTGCTAGATTTGCGAAATAGATAACGATTTCTAGTAATTATGCTTTTTGTTCTCATGGACTGGCGGACATCGGATGCAATTGTGATTAAAATGCTAAAGAAATCACAGTGAACCCACGATGAAAATACGTTTTATCGACTTTGGATACGTCTCGTCACTCCGTTCACAGGCGATTTATCATGGACTTGCGGAGGCGATGGCTCCAGACGATGAACCCATATTATGTCTGGCCAACCCAAATGAACCCTATATGTGCGTAGGTATGCACCAGGATATCAGACTGGAGATCGACGAGGCCTATTGCCAGCGTAACCACTTGCCGGTTCTTCGGCGACAGATAGGTGGGGGTACGGTTTATCTGGATCGACACCAGTTGTTTTACCAATTTATTTATCCTCGCAACAAAGCGCCGACGCGTCCCGTCGATATCTACCCTATATTCATCGAGCCGGTAGTGAATACTTACCGCAATTTCGGTGTTAATGCGCGCTTTGAGCCTGTCAATGATATTCAGGTCGGTCAGCGAAAAATTGGTGGTACAGGCGGCGCCACCATCAATAATGCCATTGTAATGGCCGGTAGTTTCATGTTTGATTTTGACTCTACAATAATGAGTGACGCAGTAAAAAACCCCTCACGGCAATTTCGCTCGAGCCTGAAACTGTTTCTCGACGAATACATAAGCACGCTAAAAAAGGAACTCGACAATCCACCCACGCGGGACGAACTGATCAACAGATTTTTGCTGGAGGTTGAGCAGTGCTTGAATCTTACGGTTCGAATCGATAAACCAACGGCTAGGGAACTCGAATTCATTACACAATCCGAGAAGGAGCTATCTGATCCGGAATGGTTATACGAATCCGGACGACGACTGGTTCCATCGGGAATCAAGATTTCGGCGCAACGCTATCTTACCGAAACTTCATTTAAAACCGACTTTGGACAACTATCGGTATTGTTGTTAGAACAAGATATGAGAATCGTCGCACTGTCAATCTTCGATACGGACAGCGATGGAATTGAGAACAAAAAACAGACCGAAACGCTGAATTCATTATGTCAGCAATTGATCGGCTCCCCATTGGAAAAAGAAGCCTTACTCAATATGCTGCAAGAGATTACCTTTTCGTTTGAATTACAGGGTGACAGAATATGTGCCGAGGACTTGTGTAACGCGATACTATCTGGCACCCAACATCCACGGAACTAAACACCCTTGTGGGTGGTTGGCATACACTTCGATTTAGGAAAGTGCGCAAAATGGACTTACTAAATTGACAGCCAGTCTTCGTTGTAGCCAGAAAATGGCGATGACCTGTTTATGCTACACCAAACCATGCCATCACATCCGACAAACCCGCGTCAGTCAATGTCTCTTCGGCATTGCGGTTTATAACGCCTATTCGGAGTGAAACAACCTGCCCGTTGCGCCAAGGCCACCAGGCACAAAATAGTATTCCTTCACCTGGAAAAGTCGCGGTCAGTAATTCCTGTCCGGCATTGATCCCACCAAAGGCGCTGGTAATGTTGTCAATAGACTGGGGGGCGCTGTGCAAATTTTCCTCGTCCCAGATCTCTGGCAGATAAGTTTCGAGTATAGCTCTCGCCTTGTGCTTTTCCTCGATTTTGAATTCGCCCAGCACAACCAAGAAACGATCATCACGCCGAAAATCCAGTATTCGACTTAACGAATTTGATAAGGTGCTTGCGGCCTGTTCAAGATTCACGTCTATCTCCTGACTAAGATGATGCCTCGGTATCATCTGTTTCGGATAATACCAGGATCTCTACTCAATCCCGGCTTCCGCGCCAGATAGAGATCAGTAACCAGACGCCTCCGAGCGCCGCCGTGATAAAACCAATAATGCCCCAGACGGGCAAGCCCAAAACTGTTGTTTCCGGCTGAGTTGCAGTAACAATAGAAGTTCCTATTATCAATGCCGCAATGACGATACCAATAGTCAATCGACTCGCCGCACGATCAACTTGATGTCCGAAGTGGTCGAGCCGTGTCATATCGATATTGAGTTGCAATCCGCCACGCTTGATCGAGCGTAACAAATCCTTTGCTTCTTTCGGCAGATCAGCGACATTTTCAATGAACTGCGCCGTTTGTTCAAACCCTTTTTTTGCTACCACATCTGGGCGATAACGTCGGTGAATAATTTGTGTAATAAACGGCGTTGCCTCACTAACGATATTGAAATCCGGATCGAGACGTTTTCCAACGCCCTCAAGCGTTATAAACGCTTTAATGAGTAAGGTTAGATCAGGCGGCATACGCAATTCATTGGTGCGAATAATGCGCACCAGATCAGTCAATAAATCCGTAAAGCGCAGTTCTTTGAGATCCAGGCCATGATAGGTATCGAGAAAATCATCGATATCAGCAAAAAGCCGTGTTTCGTTGATGCTGGTATCCGGATTCCAAAGTAGCACCACCTCCAAGACACCTTGTGGGTCTTTTTTTACCAATGCAAAAAGTAGATCGGTGACTTCTTCACGACGCTGGTCGCTTAGACGCCCGACCATGCCGAAGTCGATCAAGGCGATGCGCTGATCGGGCAGACAAATCATATTGCCTAAATGTGGATCGGCGTGAAACAGACCATCACGTATCACCATTTTTAACACCGCATCGGCGCCATACTTGGCGATCAACTTTTTGTTGTATGCCAGTTCATCCAGTCTGCCCTGATTGGTGCCGCGCACACCGTCTATGTATTCCTGTACATTCAGCGTCTCACTCGTCCACTGCCAGTAGACACGAGGGATGACGATATGTTTTTCGTCGCTCAGATTAGCCGAGATTCTTTCGGCGAAGCGACACTCGGTTTCCAGATTGAGTTCGCGCCTGAGCGACTGACCAAACTGATGCACGATATCCAACGGCTGAAATCGTTTGATCTCGTCAATATTGTTGGCGGCAATTTCGGCGAGACGTTGGAGTAGGCGAAGGTCCTTATCGACGCGCTCGACGATATTTGGTCGGCGCAGCTTTACGATGACATTGTCACCGTCATGGGTGACGGCGCGATAGACTTGCGCAATAGAGGCAGCTGCAATCGCCTCTTTTTCTATAGAACGGAATATCTTTTCTGGATCATCTCCCAAGGCCTGTTGCATATGGGAAACGACCGAGTCATACGGCAATGCAGGCACATCATCCTGCATGGCTTCAAACGCCTCGATCCACTCCGGTGCAAACAAATCCATGCGAGTCGAGAGGACCTGGCCAAGTTTGATGAAGGTCGGTCCCAACTCTTCCATGGCATGACGCAAACGCTGTGGCGGGGTTAACTCGCGTATAGTCTGCATGTCTTTCCAATGCAGTACTTTGCCCGCTCGTTCGAGTATGCGCGCCACGCCGAGACGATTGACCACATCGCCAAAGCCCCAACGAATGAGTATGGTGGCGATTTCATGTAATCGTCCCAAGTCACGTGCCGCGCTCAGCGTTTCCTTCAACATAGTGGATGAGTAAACGCCTACTTACTTCTTCAATGCGTCGGCCATACCCGCGAGTATGCCGCTAGCGATTTGCGCGATTTGATTCCCCGCTTGTTTGCCTGCCTTCATCGCCGCTTCCATTCCTTCTTTACCAGCGGTAGTGAGTTGCTGACGTAGTTGCTCCGCTGCTTCCTTGGCCTGACGCCCGGCATCACTACCGGAGTTTTTCAGATGCGAAGTAAGATCGCGGAATGATTCGTTAGCAAGTTTTCCCGCCTGCTGGGCAGCGGCGTTGACGGTATCAATGAAAAGGTCTTCGAGGTTCTCCAACTGGGATAAGGTTTCCTTGAATTCGTGGTCGGCAAAATCGCTCACTTTACCCATTGCTTCGGTGGCGGCCAGTTTGGCTGCCTGGGCAGATTTTGCCACCGCTTCATCCATGCCCGACAAGGCCTGTTTGAAACTGGTATTCATTTTGTCCTTATTGGCCTCTACCCCCTGAGTAACGCCGGTAGTGACCGCACCGATAACGGCCTTAATTCCTTCCTTATCCAACTGGCGTTCGGTTAACGCCTTTAAGGTAATGTCCCGAACGGTCTGTTGAATATCCACATCTTTTTCAACCGCTTCACGTGCCGCGTCTTGTGTTTGCTGGATGTTTTCGTCTGACATGCCGATTCTCCTTCGATACCATTTCTTCCAGCATGCCACAAATACGGCTATGAAAAAACCAAGGCTTAGACACTCTTCGCAATCAGTGTATTAAAAGCCTCGGACATTTGTTGAAACACCGGTCCTGGACAGTGTCTTATGCTTCGTCCGTCCACTTCCCTAACCGGGATGAGTTCCGCACCGGTTCCTGTCAGAAAGCATTCGTCGGCAGTATAGATATCATAAGTAGACATACTCTGTTCGCGATTTTCGATCTGCATCTCGGCGGCCAGTTCCATAATGATCTGCCGCGTGATACCAGCCAACGCACCATCGTTAACAGGCGGCGTTAATAACACACCGTCACGAACGATAAATACATTGTCTGTTGTTCCTTCGGTTACCTTACCCTGGGCATTCAAAACAATAGCCTCTTGAGCATTGGCATTCTGCGCCTCTATCCTGGCAAGAATGTGATTCAAATAATTGAGGCTTTTGATTTGCGGACTCAAACCATCCAGGGGTAGACGACGCGTCGAGGCAGTAATCACACGTATACCTTGGCTACGTTGTTCCGTTGTAATCATGCTCAGTTGATCTACGATGGCGAACAAGCCTGGGCGTTTACAAGACACTGGTGAGATGCCTAGCGAGCCAATTCCTCTTGTGACCACCAGACGAATATAACCGCTGTCTCCAGCATAGGCCTCAATCAGGTCCAACAGCAAGGTTTCCAACTCGGCATCATTCAACGGCAACTCAAGACAGATTGCATTCGCTGAATCACGCAAGCGACGCAAATGCGCCGGCCAATAAAAGAGTTTCTTGTTATAAAAACGGATTCCTTCAAATACGCCATCACCATATAACAAGCCGTGATCGAGAACACCGATTTTTGCTTCGGATGCAGGCACGATTTCGCTTTCTATCCAACACAGTGGCAATACGCTATTAGACATATAATTCACCTTTGAAACCCCAATCCTGCTTTGCCACCGATTTCAATGGCGTTATTTAACTCATGCAGTGACAGTCGTGCCCCTCGCGCTGATGCCTGAAAGGCGACGAGCGAATCTTTTTGCAAATGCTTACTCCAGTAATCAACTAGGGCGCAGTGAACCGAACCTGTGGCAGGGTCTTCATCAATTCCAACCGCCGGGGCAAAAAAACGCGAGATAAAATCGTATTCCGGTGTATCACTCACAGCGCTTACCGCCACACCACGGATTGGCAATGCTGCCAGACGCACAAAATCGGGCTGGAGACCACGCACTGTTTCCGCGCTATCGACAACCACAACCAAATCGTCTTTGCCCTTGCCGACAAATATCGGCGCACAACCGAGGGCGTCTTCCAGTCCTGGGAAATCGTCGATAGATTGAATCGGGTCAGTCGGAAAAGTCAGCACAATCTCGTTTTCGAAATTACGGGCGAGCAATACACCGCTACGGGTTTGAAAGCGGATAGTTTGCCCGTCAGGAACGACGCCTTCCGACCACAACACACTGGCACTGGCCAGGGTTGCATGGCCGCACAAATCCACTTCTGTCTCGGGAGTGAACCAACACAAGTCAAACACCTCCGTCCCTTTCGCAGGCACCGTGACAAACGCGGTTTCCGACAAATTCATCTGCTGCGCCAACTTCTGCATCCACACAGGTTCGGCTTGCTCACGCAACAACACAACCGCAGCGGGATTCCCGCTAAACCGGCCATGGGTAAATGCGTTTACCTGAAAGATTGAAGACATGCTCACGTCACTCCGCCACTGAATTGAGCAAGTGTAGCCACAGACAACGAATCAGTACAGTTCCAGATCAGTGACTTTATAACCGATACAGTTTAAAGTATCCATCAACTGTACCGAATAGACGAATCCTAACTGTACTGACGATGTCGACACGCTATGAACAAATGGCCGATGCCCTGGCCCAGCATATTGACCAGGGCGTTTTTGAAGCGGGAGAACGCCTGCCAGGCGTACGCAAGCTCGCGCAGCAATTTGGTGTAAGCGTTTCCACCGCTGTCCAAGCACAACAAGTCCTGGAAAGCCGTGGTTATATTGAGGCACGTCCTCGCTCTGGTTTCTTTGTTCGCGTTCAAAGCTGGCAGACACCGAGTCCACCGCTACTGCCCAAACCCTCTAAACGCCCGACTATCATCACCGGACAAAACCTGGCGATGAAACTCAGTCAGGTCACCCATCAAACAGGAATCGTGCAATTAGGCGCGGCGGTACCAAACGCGCAATTTCTACCCACGCGCGCAGTCAATCAGTCATTCATCAAAGTAGCCAAACAATATCCCCAGTGCGATGCGCGCTATATGTTTCCCCCGGGCAGCCTTGAACTACGTCGACAAATCTCGCGACGCATGACTTACGCAGGCTGCCAAATCGCGCCGGATGAACTCGTCATCACCAGCGGTTGCCAGGAAGCCTTGATGCTGTGTTTGAGAGCCGTAAGCAAACCGGGGGATATCGTGGCAATCGAGTCCCCGAGTTTTTATGGTTTGCTCCAGGTTATCGAATCACTAGGACTCAAGGCATTGGAAATTCCGACAGACCCACAAAGCGGCATTAGTCTGTCTGCATTACAATTGGCGATAGAACAGTGGCCGCTAAAGGCATGTATTGTTGTTAGCAACTTCAGCAATCCGCTTGGGCACTGTCTGTCGGATGAAAGCAAGAAACAACTGGTACAGCTTTTATCCAAACATACAATTCCGCTGATAGAAGACGATGTCTACGGCGACCTGGCATTTGACCAGTCTCGCCCCCTGGCAGCAAAACACTACGACAACTATGGCGACGTTTTATATTGTGCTTCTTTTTCAAAGACGATTTCACCCGGCTTGCGCGTGGGCTGGATTGCGCCTGGTCGATTTCAGGAACAAATCGAATACCAGAAATATATTTCCAGTCTCGCCTCTCCTGGATTACCGCAACTGGCCCTGGCCGATTTTCTTTCGCGAGGTGGATATGACAAACATCTGCGTCAGGTACGCCAACGTTATGCGCAACTGGTACAACAGTTTTCCCGTGCGATTATCGAATTTTTTCCTGAGGGGACGCGTTTGACTCAACCCGCTGGCGGATTTGTGTTGTGGGTAGAACTTCCCGGTGAGTGCGACTCGGTCGTTCTCTACCAGCAGGCCATGGAGCATGGTGTTAGTATTGCGCCGGGTATTATCTTTTCGGCCAAACAGAAATATCGTAACTTTATTCGTTTGAATTGCGCACAGCCATGGAATCGCGATACGGAACTGGCGGTTTTGTTGCTGGGGAAACTTGCAAATAAACTGGCGAAGTGAACGAGGCGTATAATTTCGCAAACTGCCCCAAAGACTCTTACCACCTATTAATTATGGTGCAAATCTACATCACCAGCCGAATATGCGATCAATATTGAGCGCAAAAAAATACCCGCATCTCGTGATACGGGTATTTTGTCATTAACGTGAGTCTTTTGGATTCGCTTGCTTTTAGAAAAGCAAAGAGTATTAAACTCTTCTGCGCGAAACAAACAGTCCCAACAAACCTAAACCCAACAGTGCAACAGTTGCAGGCGCGGGTACAGGCACAGCAGCCGCAGTAACCATAGCGTCTTCAGTTCGATTTACTTCAACCAGAAGGTTTGAAGCACGGAATATCAGGTCACCAGACGTAACGGTAAGATTCAAATCTAAAATTCCATCTAATTGCATATCACTCGGGTCAATTGTAAATCCTAAAGGATTGTAATCGATCTCTGCGCTGCCAAAAACAGTACCGTCTGCACTTACAGTTAAATACTCTGGTTGCCCATAACTCGAAATGTAACTTCCAGTTGCATAGTGACAGTGGTAGCTACCAAAAATACTATGCCTACCGCACCAAGTTGTATAGGTATAGGAAGTATACGTATCGTAATCGTAGTCACCGTCATCTACCACATCAATCTCTAACAAAATGGACAAGATTTCATCGGTGGACGAAGTGAAACCGGAATCATTGATGTCATGAGAATAGTTGTAGTTTGATCCCGCTGAAAACCATATGTCCGGATCCGGATCATGGGTGTCCGTAAAACTCATTACCGTTGCCGAAGCCGTAAACGGAACCAACAATAGAAAAACAATAAAACTAATAACTTTCATCACAGCCCTCTCTCAAACTTGTTATGCTCGCCAGCGTAAGCACATTTAATGCCATATTAATATTTCTATAAATAACAATTAGCTATAAAGTATAAACAATCTATAACAAGAAGACTTGTAAAGTATTTCGACAATATAATAGTGGTTTTATATGAACTAACAACTGGTCACCTGGCAGATAGGATTTCATTTCTCTTTGCTTTCAAGAAAGTCAAAAGATAAGCCTGTAGATTTTCGGGGACTGACTGATTGTTTGAGTATGTATTCCACGTCATGCAAGCCAAAAAGCACAAGGCTCGAATATCGCGACATTAAAGGCCGTTGGAATAAGTACTAGCCGATGCTGGTATTTGCAAGATTGCTTGCTGACGTAGGCACAAAGATGCGCTCATGCGCGACTAAACCTCAAAGCGGATTTGAGGATAGTCGGCCTAAACTCGCTCGCTGCACTCGCTCAAACATAGGCCTCCAAACATCCTCAAATCCACTTTTCGAGTCGCGAAATCGCGCTTCTTTGTGCCCACGTCGGCCTCACATAGATTCGACCATATAGACGAACTACAAATACTCTTCACTGGTAAACTTCAATCGTATGGATTCCGGACGCATATCCGGGTGGAAGATTTCATTTACGCGCTCACGTATCTGTTTTTTCAGTTGCACTATTGATTTGGCTTCGATGTGAATGTTTTCACCTACGGCATGGGCCACATGCGTACCATCAGGGAAAACACTAACCTCGAAATTGACATGATTGCGCGTCGGATAGTGCGCCCATTTATATACAAACAACCAATGATAAAAGGCGCCAGCGATGACAAAGATGTGGAAAATATCGTGACCGCCAATGACTCCTTTGACCAGCACCGGCCAGCCGAGAAAATCGAGTAATCCACCGGCGGAATAACAGGCGCCGCCTAACCACAAATAGCGAATGCTACGATCACCAAAGGTACGACGAAAATGGTAACTGGTAAGCACGCCGAACCAGCCCAAACCGAGATAAAAACTCAAGCTCATCCATGCGGACACTTCTTCGAAAAATACCGCTTCCAATACCAGGCCAGTTATCGCGATAGTCCATATGAGCATTAACACTCCCCAGCGCCAACTACCTCGAAAAAGAATCATGTGTAGCGGTGTAAACGTTCCCGCTATCAATGTCCAGATCGCCGCATGATCCAATTGTTGAAGCACCGCGTGAGGCGTAAAACCCGGTTCCAATAAATGGTAGACACCACTCATGGAAAACAGAAATACCAGGGAAAAAGAATAGACCGAGATCGCAAACAGACGGACCCGGTTACCCCACCCCTTATAGGCGAGAAAGAAAAAACCCACAAAGGACAAGCCGGCGGCAAGCAGATGCGTGATACTGCTAAACGGTTCACTAAATCCCGGAATAGGAATCGTATCCAACACGACTCTCCTTATCAGCCTGAAAAAAAAACGCCCCGACAGACGGGGCGTTTTTTAAAAGCTTTTTTGCTTTGTTACGCTTCCACCTGCTGTATACCATCGAGAAACCAGGTTGGTGCAAAACTGTTCTTTTGTTTCACAAAGTGCCAAACTTCCTGCACCCAATGCGCCTCCGCGTCCATACCACTGAAGGCATCCAGTTCGCGCATATTCACGTTGAAAAGCACGGCGATCTGCTGTTCGCTATCGGTCTCCTCGAAGGCGACAATCTCCGCTGTCGCTTCCAATATCTCAGTCCGATTCTCTCCGGAGCGCTGCATAAATTGATCCTGTATCTCACCGAATACCTGATCCGTGGTCAAACCACGTATATCCGCAAGTTCGCCGCTATCCCAGGCTTCCTGCAGCATAGAGAAGGCGCGCTTTGCACCATCAAGGAATTCCTGACTATTGATGTCTTTAGGTAAGACCGTATTGCTACCAATAAAGTTTTGGGGAATTTCCTGTGGCGCGGTGGTGTTTTGCTTGTCTTTGAACATCAGATCAGTGTCAAAACCCGGGGACGTCGTCGCCTGACGCTGCTGAGTTGTTCGTTCAGCCTTTTGACCCCAGTCAGCATCTGGTAGTGGTGCCCCACCTGCAGGCTGAGGCTCCATGCTACGACGACGCCCAGCCAGTAGTTTGAACAATACAAAGGCAATCAAGCCAAATATGAGAATGTCGAGAAAATTGATGTTCTCGAAGGCACCGCCAAAAAATAGCGCACCCAATAAACCGCCCATGGCAAGACCACCCAGAGCACCCATTAACCCTGCTCGGCCCGCACCCGCTGCACCTGCGGCAGTCGCTGCACCGGCACCAGCACCGTTATCCGTCGCTTTCTTGGCTGGCGTAGCCGGGGCCTGCCGTTTAAAAGGCTGGTTAAATGACTTTTTACCGCCAAAGGATAAACCGCCTCCAAGGCGCTTCGCCTCGGCGTTATCCATTCCAGCACCCAGACCAACAACCATTACAATTAACGCCGCTACAATAAATCGCATATTTTCCTCGATAACCTTGTGAGTTAAGAATTCCATTAGATAATTGGGCCACATTTTAAACATTCAACACAAAAACGAAAGACTGAATTGAGAATATTGGCCAATTCCCCTAAACTGCGACGGCATATGACTTCTTCAAAAATTATTAAACTTGGTGATTATCACAAGGGCTACAAGCCTCTTGATCAATTCACCTTCCATCACATCCTAAGCGAGGCGCCAGGAACTAGCGTGATATTGTTCTGGAAGAAGAGCTGTAGCTCTTGTGCCTACTGGCGTAAATTGCTACTCGAATTCCAACAACAAAATCGCAACATTCGCCTGTTCGATGTTGATGTCGAACTAGACCCAGGCTTGGCGGAAGAACACGAGATATTCCATCTTCCGGCCATCTATGTTTACCGAGATGGGGACTATTATGGTGAGGTCCAGTGCGAGGCCCACCTGGGTAATTTGCAGGAATGTCTGAATCGTGCATTGTCGCAACCGCCTCAGGAGATGCCCTGAGACGGCAGAACTGAATCTTTGCGTGCGTCTGAACGGGAATGAGTTCCCGCTTACTTGACGACCTTGACGTGAGACGCAAACACAATACGGTCAAAGGAACGATTGAGCGTCTTGCTGAAGAAATTCTCCATCACGACATTTTCATCGTAGCTCACGGTATCGCCTTTTTTTGCCTCAACCTGAGTGCCCGCTATCCAGAATTGTTTTCCACCCGCTTCGAGTTCCAGATAGGTATAGCCGGCACCGTCGATAGACTGTAACACTTTTCCCTGCGCCGTCGCTGCCGCCGGTGGACTAAACATCTCATGATTCTTGGGCGCTGATGGTGGAGGTGGCGCACTGCTTCCGCCTTTAATAGGATGACCTATACCAGTATTGATTTCGGCTGATACTCCCCCCGACAATAACATTAACAATATTATGGATAACGATTTTTTCATAGTGTCTCTTCCGATCAAACAGAATCGAGAGTATAGCAAAGACACTTGTAACGATAGCTATAAAAAGTGCCGCATCATCATCTCCTCCCCCAGTAAAAATAAAGACCATCTTCATCACTCGGAATAGTGTCGACTTTGCAACGCGAAGCTTGTCAGCTACGCCCGAAATCCGTCTAGTGAATCACCATAAAATGACACCTGCACAGAGCCAGTTTCGAAGGTACAGCTGGCGCAAAGCGAGCGTATATTTACTTCGTCAAAAAAGAAAAAAATGACGACTATTGCAAATCACAGGCCGCGGAAACGCTCGCTAATAAGCAAATAAACGTGAAATTTTTTTTCACCTTTTTCGTACAATTTAACTTGCAGCAAATTAACATGTCGTTTAAGGTATACCGCCCGTCGAGCGCTGTAACACGTGGCGGTTAAACAGAAACAAACAGGTTTAACAGAAACGTAGAATCAAACAGGAGTCAACATTGCCTTCCTTTGATGTAGTGTCCGAAGTCAATGCACATGAGTTAAGTAACTCTGTCGATCAGACCCAAAGAGAAATAGCCAATCGATTCGACTTCAAAGGTACTAGCGCAGCGATCGAACAAAAAGACAATACTATTACCATAGTTGGTGAGTCAGACTTTCAGCTCGACCAAATCATTAGCGTCCTACATAACAAAATGGCCAAACGCGGTCTTGATATCAGCAGCCTGGAACCAGGCAAGATAGAGACTGCAGGTACTAGCGTCAAACGAGAAGTCGTTGTTCGCCAGGGTATCGACAAAGAATTGGCCAAAAAAATCACCAAGCTCGTCAAAGAATCAAAAGTAAAGGTACAGGCTGCGATTCAGGGAGAACAGGTGCGCGTCACTGGAAAAAATCGTGATGATCTGCAACAGATCATTGCATTATTGCGCGAATCCAATCTTGGCATACCGTTGCAATATGTAAACTTCAGAGATTGAATGCGCGTTTTGATTTGCGCGCAAGCGGAAAACAACTACTAACAATTTGTCAGGATTTGCGAATGAGCGCTGAGGATATGCTGATTGCCGAGTTCAGTAACGAAACCGTCACTCACCGGGCTAATTACGGCCACTTTATCAAAACCATCGTTAAGCACACTCCATCAGTTTTGCTAACACTGAATGAACTTGGACAGGTCACCTATATAGATGGAAACTCTCGAGACATTCTCGGTTTTGATACCGATGAAATGCTTGGCGAAAATCTCTGTCTATTGCATCAATCCTTCACATCCATGGGCGATCTCATTCGTCAGGCTATGCTGGGAGACGAAGTAACTGGTACTTTCGAAGCGAATGGCAATCAACTTCGTCTTTGGTTTAGCCCCATTCGCAAACTAAACAGAATAGATCACATTACGGTAACGTGCCTGGATATTACTTCCAACCTGGAAATGGAACGCGCGCTAAAGGAAATGCAACGACATTATTTATTGCTTGCAGAACATTCCACCGACCTTATCACCAAATATACCAATGACGGCGTATGTCGTTATGCCTCACCGGCGACAACAAAAGTTCTCGGCTACCGGCCAGATGAAATCATTGGACGCGTGGTTTTCGAACTTTTTCATCCCAATGACCAAAAGTCCAAGCGCCGTATCATCCCTCGACTTTTGTCAGACTCTGGAAATGAAACAATTTGTTATCGCGTCAAACACAATGATGGACACTATGTATGGATGGAAACCCGCACCAAGGCAACCATGGACCCACATACGGGTGATATAGCAGAAATCATCGCCGTGTCGCGTGATATCACTGAACGCAAGGAAAGTGAGGAGCGGCTATTGTACCTGGCCAATTACGATTCACTTACCGGTTTGCCCAATCGAGCATTGTTCCGTGATCGGCTTCGTCGTGCAATTGCCCGCGCACAACGCAATAGCGGAAAAGTCGCGCTAATGTTTCTCGATCTGGATCGTTTTAAAACCATTAACGACAGTCTTGGCCATCATGCTGGTGATCAATTACTCAGGGGCGTAGCGCGTCGCTTGAAACAACACGCGCGTGAGGGTGACACGATTGCCCGTTTAGGCGGTGACGAATTTACCGTTATACTGGAAGGCGTAAAAGATTCTGATGATGCCGCGATAGTCGCGGAGAAAATCCTCGAATTAATGCAGGCGCCTTTCCGTCTGGATGGCCATGAAGTTGTGGTCACGCCAAGTATTGGTATAACGATTTTTCCTGATGATGCCGATGATATGCGCTCGCTGTTGAAAAACGCGGATACCGCGATGTACCGTTCCAAAGAAACCGGGCGTAATGGTTTTCAGTTCTATACTGCTGACATGAATGCCAAAGCGTATGAATTATTGTTGCTGGAAAATAATTTACGTCACGCCATGGAACGTAATGAATTTGAATTACACTACCAGCCGCAAATTGACTTGCATTCTCAGGCCGTCATCGGATTGGAAGCATTATTGCGCTGGAAACATCCTGAGAGAGGCATGATACAGCCGGAAACCTTTATTCCTTACGCGGAAGAGACCGGTATGATTATCCAGATCGGCCAATATGTTTTACGCGAGGCTTGTCGTGAAGCCAAAAAATGGGCCGATGCGGGATTACAGACCCGCGTTGCCGTCAATCTGTCCATGTATCAGTTTGTCGACAAGGATTTCGTTGTGCATGTCGCTGATGCCTTACGTGAGACGCAGTTGCCTGCACATATGCTTGAGCTTGAGGTTACCGAGAGCTTTCTGGCGCATAATGTTGAGCAGGCTGCCGAGACATTAAGACGGCTGCATCGACTGGGCGTGCATCTTTCCATCGACGACTTTGGCACCGGTTATTCCTCTTTGAGTTACCTCAAACAGTTTCCACTGAATACCCTGAAAATCGATCAATCCTTTGTTCAGGACATAGGCGAAGGTAATGACAGCGCCACAATCGCCGAGGCGATAGTCGGTCTCGGCAAGAGCCTTGGGCTTAATGTCATTGCGGAGGGTGTGGAGAAAGATGAGCAAATGTATTTTCTTCGCGATCGAGGATGTGATCTTGCCCAGGGGTTTCTGATATCCCATCCTATGGAAGCGAGTAAGGTCATACCCTGGCTGCGTCAAAACCGGAAACATCAAGCCCATTTCAAGCAATGGGTTCTATGGCCCGAAATGCTGGCCCATGGGCACGCCTGAGACCTCAAGAGCACGATTCCGCTTATTGCGGTATAATCCGCGGTCTTTAAATCCAGCCACATGGGAAAACAATGAATTACGAAATCCTGCAAGATATGGAGGCCTTCACCCAAACAATGTTTAACCGCATTATTGGGTTCCAGGAGAAAGATCACCCGGCCTGGGATGAATCGCTGAAATTCGAGCAGCGTATCAAGAATTTGCCATTGCACTATCTCATCTTCAGTAATGGCGATCGCGACCCACAAACCCACGGCCCGACAGTCAATCATTATTATCCATTGCAGTGGGAAATGGCGACCCTGGCAGCTTATACAAGAGCGGTTAGTCCGGTTCCTATTATGCTTGATGTCCATGCACGCAATGGCTTCACCGGTAGTCTATTAGCCAGGGAAAATATCCGCGTCATTGGATACCGAGATCCCGGCGCCAAACCAAATCAAATCGAGAATTTTTTTGACGAAGAACAATACGAGTTGCGCAATGGCACGATTGCCGACGTAGATTTTCCAGTCGATGTGGTTTTCTCCAACTGGATGCCATCGGGTAACGATATTACTGACGATATACTTCGCCTACGACCAAAATTAGTCATCTATATATACACACAACACAAAGATGAAGACAACGCGCAAACGCAAACAGGTGTGGAAGGTGCCTTCGGAGAACGTCTTAGTGAAAATTATCGTCTGGTCGACGAGTGGACTGTGACGCGTCAAAGAGATTTGTTAAAGGAAATCTGGCCCGATTTAACCGGCAGTATCGAGGAAAACCGTATAGTTCGAGTCTATGCTGATAGGCCTTGGCACCAGTTGAAACTTCGCGCCGAAGTTGATCCTTCAAAACAATATAGCTGGGAATATGAGTTACTGATGACAGAGACGGCTTATCAGGCAAAGCAGGAAATGAGGACACGGGGTTTTCCAGTCGGACAATTCTGACTAGAAACCCCGTGTGCTGGGTTGCATGACTGTTCCCGTCACTTTGCAACCGCGGACCCGACCACCCCTCTAAAATTCTGTTGATCCGGCGCTCAATGTCTTATTGAGCCGCCACGTTGTTTTCGCTTACACGTTTTTTCGCTTCAGCGAGTTCATCCGCTTTCATGTTCATGGATAGTAACTGCAGAGATTCATAAGCGTTGCTTTCACCACCTTCTGCAGCCAGCGCATACCAGCGATATGCGTCAATCAGGTTTTTCTCTACGCCACGTCCTTCTTCATACATGTTGGCAAGATAGAATTGTGCAGGAGCGTAACCTTGTTCAGCAGCCTTGGTATACCAATGAGCGACCTGCTTCTCGTCCGGTTTTACGCCCTGACCATACAGATACATCAGTGCCAGATTGTATTGCGCTTTCAGGAAACCTTTTTCCGCCGCTTTAAGATAGTATTCGACTGCTTTCGGCATATCGATCTTCACGCCATGTCCCAAGCGATACATATTGCCCAGATTAAAGGCAGCGGTAACCATGCCCTGGTCAGCCGCAGCGGAGAATAGCTTCACCGCTTCTTTAAAATTCACTTCAACACCGTGGCCATTGGTATACATCTGACCAAGATCAATCATCGCCGGACCAAAATCCAGTTCGACGGCTTTCTTATACCAGTAGATAGCCTGGGTATAGCTTCTACGCACACCGTCTCCGTCCTTGAATTTGCGTGCGAGGACGAACTGCGCACGGGCATCGCCATCTTTCGCTAATTTATACAAGGGGTCGAAAAAAATACTGTTGCTGTCATTCTGATCAAACGAGGATGCCGCATAGCTGGAGGACATGAATGCCATGGAAAGAAAAATCATTAATGTCGCTGTTATGATGAAAACAACGAGGCTGGTGGATTTTTGAACGGTTTTATCTGACATCATGGATACCTCTTCGTTTGCGACCAGCGTTACTGGAACGTTTCAGGTTGAGCCATAGTAGTGTCGATTTATTTTTCCCTCCTTAAAAATTTCTCCCACCGCTGTAGTTAACTGAAAAAATGAACATTTTCTGAGGATTGGCTTAACCTGTCGGAGCTGACAACCGATAAGACATGCTAGACTTTTCCACTCCAATCCGTGGCCAATAAAGGAAAAATCTTGTCAGATAAACGAGTTGCACTCCCTACACGCGAAGTCCTTGGCTGGGCGATGTATGACTTTGCCAATTCAGGCTATGCGACCGTTGTTCTCACCGCGGTATACAGTACCTATTTTGTGGGTGTGATTGCAGCAGACCTGGGAAATGGTGATGCCACTTTCTTGTGGACGATGAATATTGCCCTGGCCAATCTGCTGGTTTTAATCACCGCCCCATTAATAGGGGCCATAGCCGATCACAGCGCCTGTAAGAAGAGATTTCTTCTGATAACAACTAGCGGCTGCGTAATATTTACTGCCAGCCTCGCGCTCACCGGGGCGAATGACGTCATGATCGCGTCCATCCTCGTTGTTGCCGCTACGATCATGTTTCACAGCGGTGAAAACCTCATTGCTGCGTTTCTACCCGATATCAGTACGCCCGAAAATATGGGAAGAACCTCAGCCTTTGGCTGGACGGTAGGCTATCTCGGGGGACTACTGATACTCGGTATCTGTCTGGCTTACGTAACCCATGCACAGGCCCAGCAGGCCTCAGCAGAATCCTATGTCCCGGTGACTATGTTAATAGTGGCAATCGCATTTGCCCTGGCAAGCATTCCCACCTTTCTATGGCTGAAAGAAACAAAGCAGGTCCAAAACCACGCCGCCGGTCACGCCATACGCAGTGGTTTCCAAAGGCTATGGGTAACCTTTCAACATGCCCGCCACTATCGGGATCTATTTCGATTTCTGGCCACCGTGTTTATCTACCACTGCGGCATACAAACCGTGGTTGTGCTCGCCGCTGTATACGCCCAGGAAGTCATGAAATTTTCCACTGCGGACAACATGGTGTTGATATTGGTCGTGAATGTCACTGCCGCCGCGGGTGCATTTCTTTTTGGACGAGTACAGGACGCTATTGGATCTCGTCCAACACTAATCTTCACCTTATTGATTTGGATTGCCGCGCTGGTACTGGCGTTTTTTACTGAAAGTCGAGCCACGTTTTGGCTGGTTGGGAATCTCGTAGGATTAGCCCTGGGCGCTAGCCAAAGCGCTGGACGTGCCCTTGTTGGCATATTCTCTCCTCCCTCACGTAGCGGTGAATTTTTTGGGTTGTGGGGCCTGGCCACAAAATTGTCTGCCGTAGTTGGGCCGCTTGTATATGGACTGATCGCCAGTCTTAGCCACGGCAATCACCGCTATGCGTTACTTTCCACCGCAATATTTTTCATTGTGGGTATTGTTACGCTACTCAGCGTAGACGAGACACGCGGTAAGATCGCCGCCCGAAGCAGTGATCTCGCGCAATAACATGCCTTGAGGCACTGATTGAGATACAATCCAAAAAATTCAGGTTTGGAACATCGGTCAACTATGTTTAAAGCAGAAAAATCCCCCATGCAGGCCGCAATTGGAGACGCGCTGAAACACCTTAGTGATGAAGGGGGCGGTCCCTTCGGTGCATGTATTGTCAAAGATGGAAACATTCTTGCCGTCGCGCACAACACCGTACTGGCTGACAATGACCCAACGTGTCACGCGGAGGTGAACGCGATACGTATGGCAGCAAAAAAACTGGGCGATTATGATTTGAGTGGATGTGCCATTTATTCCACCACTGAACCCTGCCCCATGTGTTTCAGCGCAATCCACTGGGCACGTATCGATACTATTGTTTATGGCACTACCATTCAGGATGTGCAAAATCTTGGCTTTAACGAGTTATCCGTATCCAATCATGAAATGAAAACACGTGGTGGCAGTAGCGTGGAAATTCATGCGGATTTTATGCGTGATGAATGTCTGGAACTACTCCAGCAGTGGTCGCAGAATACCCGTGGTCAGACGTATTAATGCCTATTGATACACCTTTGCCGGTGTCGGCGATCATACTCGCAGGAGGTAAAGCAAGACGCCTGGGAAATTGCCAAAAGGCTTTGTTGAAACTTAACGGAAAACCGCTGCTGCAATATGTCATCGATAGACTGCAACCCCAGGTTCAACAAATTGTGATCAGCGCAAATGTTGAACTCGATCAGTATCGGGCCTTTGGATTAGCTGTTTACCCTGACAAACTTGGGGAAGACCAAGGGCCGCTTTCCGGCATCGCAAGTTGTATTGAGCATTTGCAACATGACACAGTCGTTGTTGTTCCCTGTGATACGCCATTTCTGCCCATTGATCTCGTTTCACGTATGTCATCCCAAAACCATTCTGGTTTCTGTATCGCGTTTGACGGTCGGCGCGAACAAGTGTTGACCATGTTGTTCAGGCGCAAGCTCGCCACGAAACTCGGTGAAAGCGTAGTCGCCGGACAGCGTAAAGTGATGGAATGGGTACATAGGCAACAACCCACGCTGGTGGACTTCAGTGACAAACCTGATGCATTTTTCAATATCAATACCCCTGAAGATTTAGCGACCGCACGGCAGGAGTTGTCTCGTGTTGAGTAACGCAAAAATTCCTATCTGCGGTTTTGTCGCATTTAGTGGAACTGGCAAAACGACATTACTCGAAAAAATTATTCCCCAACTCGGACAACAAGGTGTGCGTATTGGCGTAATCAAACATGCCCACCATCAGTTCGATATCGATAAAGAGGGCAAGGACAGTTATCGTCTGCGTCAGGCAGGGGCCAAAGAAACCCTGGTGGCGTCTTCAAACCGTTGGGCGTTGGTACACGAACATTTCCATAATCAAAGCGATCCCGATCTTGATCAATTGTTATTACACCTTTCACAGGACGAACTTGATCTAATTCTTGTAGAGGGTTTTAAACACGTTCCATTCCCCCGAATCGAACTGCATCGCCCTTCCCTGGGAAAACCACTCTTATTTCCCGAAGACGACACGATAATTGCGGTGGCCAGTGACGACACCATCGCCATTGAGACCCCGTTACCCATACTCGATTTGAACAATCCGGAAATAATTGCCGAATTTGTTTGCAACCAATTCTTAAAATTGAAGGAGAGCCCGTAATGGACAAACAACCTTCTTGCGCGGATGAGTATGACCCAAGCTCATTGGATGCCGACCTGGCCTTGCAACGCATACTTGATCGTATTCGTCCATTGGAGGGCCATGTCAGATTGTTTTTGCGTGAATCACTTGGGCGTGTACTCGATCAAGATGTGCTTTCCCCAATCAACGTGCCCGCCTATACCAACTCGGCCATGGACGGATACGCGATACGCTCGCAAGATCTGCAAGGCAACGACGGCACATCGCTAAAAGTTGTTGGCAAGGCCTTCGCCGGTCACCCTTTTGAAGGAGCGATCGGCTCCGGTGAATGTATTCGTATCATGACTGGGGCACCTGTGCCCAGTGGCGCTGATTCAGTCGTCATGCAAGAGCATGCGCAGGTCAATGGAGATTTCATCAATGTGAGCGACGTGCTTCGTGCAGGGGAGAACGTTCGACATGCAGGTGAAGACCTTTCGATGGGACAACCTGCCTTGCTCAGCGGTACGCTACTACGCCCCGCCGACATCGGTTTGCTTGCATCACTGGGGATCGCTGAGGTACGGGTAAAACGCAAAGTACGTGTCGCCTTTTTTTCGACCGGTGATGAACTCAAGTCGATTGGTGAGCCGCTGGACAAGGGACAAATTTACGATAGCAATCGTTATACGTTATTCGGCATGCTCTATCGGCTCGGCGTCGAGATGATCGATATGGGAATCATTCCTGATAACAAAGCAGAGATTCGTAGCGCCTATGAGATCGCATCGAAAAATGCCGATGCGGTAATCACCAGCGGGGGCGTATCTGTTGGTGAAGCGGACTTCGTCAAAATGCTACTCGAGGAAATGGGGGATGTTCATTTCTGGAAAATTGCGATGAAACCAGGCAAACCACTCACCTTTGGTCAATTACAAGGTAGTTATTTTTTTGGTCTACCCGGTAATCCAGTCTCCGCTATGGTCACTTTCTATCAATTTGTTAAACCCGGTCTACTAAAGCTAATGGGGATACCTCCTAGCCCACCGCTAACTATCAAAGTACGCAGCTCTGAAAATCTGAAGAAAAGACCTGGTCGAAAGGATTATCAACGAGGCATTTTGTTTCAAACTGCCCAGGGAGAGTGGCAGGTGAAAAGTACGGGAAATCAGGGTTCACATATACTCAACTCTATGAGCCTGGCGAATTGCTTTATCGTATTACCATTGGAATCAGGTGGTATCAAAGCGGGGGAATGGGTCGATATACAACCTTTTGAAGGTTTGGTCTGACTTTTTTCGCGTATAAATAAAAAGGCCGCTGATAGCGGCCTTTTTATATCCAAAAAAATCTGGATTATGCTGCAGCAGCAATAGACGAAACGGTCGCCTTAGAAGCTTTACGACGACGCGTAGTCTTCTTACGCTTGGACGCAGATTTCTTTTCCTTCTTCGCCCATGCAGCTTCCCATTTCTTCTCAAAAGCAGCCATAGCCTTCTTCTTGGCCGCTACTTTTGCTGCTTTGGCCTTCTTGGCCTTCATCAGTTCCTTACGCTTGGCAGCTGCCTCACGACGCTTGGCCGCAGCAGCACGCTTCTTAGCTAAAGCCGCCTTCTTCTTGACAGCAGCAGCTTTCTTCTTAGCAGAAGCCGCTTTCTTCTTAGCAGAAGCCGCAGCCTTCTTCTTTACAGAAGCTGCCTTCTTCTTTGCAGAAGCTGCTTTCTTAGAAGCTACCTTCTTAGAAGCCACCTTTTTAGAAGCTACCTTCTTCTTAGAAGCTACCTTCTTACGTGAAACCGCTTTTTTGGAAGCGGCCTTTTTCTTACCAGCTCTCTTCTTTGCCATATCTACTTACTCCTTTTAGGGTCCCCAACGGTTGACATATAATCACAAAAAAAAGTTTAAGATGCAAACATCTTGAGTTAATTTTCGTCATAACTGCTAAATAGTTTAGTATTTTTTCTAGAATTTGCAGTTTTTTTTCAAAAAAAATGATTTTTTTTTCACTTTTTTTGAAAAACATGTCCTCCCACATCAAATTTTTCTCCATCAAGCCATCTCGCGTACAAAAAATCTTTCCCCTTTTGCCTGCTCAAACTCACCGACACAAACTTTTTTGTGTCGCACTTTGCCCAAAGGAGAAGTCACTCTCAAACTTTTTTTAGTCTCGAGCTCGGCACTGTTGAAAGGATGCACAGAATACGAATTTGTTTACATTCTGGAAACACAATATGAGTTTTGAAGAGCTGTTTTTGGCTTTCGAAGTAACAATTCGATCACGCTATGCGCGTATACGGGCTTTTCTTAAGAATTGAACAGCTGGAAACAGCACAAGAAGGATCAAAAACGGGTCAATATTCTCGCCATTGCCCACGCTGCATCCACCAACCCCTGATCGCGACGTAGTGCGATCATACACAGAGATGGTCATTTCACCATAAAGCGCAACTGGCGACTCTGACGATGTACCTGAGAATCGAATTTTATGGTCCCCAGGTGGACCTGCATTACTCCAAGTTAAACGACGTGTCTCACTATCGAATGTAACACCTGGGGGGGCATATATCATCGACAGACTTCGAACACCCTGTCCATTAATCTGTCCCTGTATATTCGTCTCGACCACTCCACCGACTGTCACGTTGTAGTTAGGCGGTGTAATCCCAAGACCCGAAGCCATTTGATTATCGTCTTTAACGAAGACCACCATCGTATCTTCCGCATAAGCACATGCGTTGTCGGATGCATGTAGCGTCAGTTCAAACAGCCCCGCAACTGGAAACTGGGCGGTTGAATTTACACTCCTGCTATCGGTGATAGTGACATCACTGAGCGTATTTGCATCCCACCAAAGAAGGCGAATGTCTCCATCTGGATCGTCTGCAAGGCCTTTAAGCGAAATCGTACTGCCTGCTTTTATCTCCATATCTGCTCCCGCGTTTACATTTGGCGCAGAATTGGGTTCATTTGCAGATAAGTGACAAACTCTCAGATCAAATTCGATTGGCGTTTGGGCAACTTCGGCGCTTGGCTGCATATCAAATACGGCGATATGGAAATTCTCCGGCGTTGAAACGGGAAACCCCACGCGCTCCACCCCTGCACCAGACGCTTTCACACGATCAGCCCCTCTAACGGTAAAATTTCCGTCGTTAACCGCATTATATTTCACGCTCGGTCGGTCATTTTTCGAGATTGCGAGGCCAATTTTTCCTTTTTGAGGCGGATAGGCAAGCTCAAATACGATACTGTCTGAATCAGTTCCCGAATTAGCTTGAAAATACTTCATCTCATCCTGCGGATTTTGTCTGAGTTGTGAGGAAATAAAGACACGCTCATTGAGTATGCCGGACTGCAAAGGAAGCCCTCGACGATAGTCAACGACCCCTCCCGCATACAATGCCGTCATATCCACATTAAGAGTAGTGGCCCGATGTCCACTAAAGATTGTTGCCTCGGCGGGAATCTCAACAGATGCACTTACGCCTTTATCAATTCGTGAAATGAATCCGCTGGAGTTCACCGGCTTCAGAATTTCACCTTTGGAGGCAATATCTACCTCGATATTTGTAGCGCTTTCTCCGATATTTTCTATCAATAGCTCAATCACCCCGGTCTCTCCCGAGTCTGGAACACCGTTAACGCGCAGACTTTCCTGTTTCCATCTCCACGATTTGATCACCAACACAGGTTTGCGCTGATTGATTGCCTGCATCGCCGTATACGCATGTAGATTTCCACCGCTCGCCAGGCGAGGGAAACTATCAGATACAGGACTGACGGTTGACATGATCAACGCACGCATATCGACAGGCTGTAAATCCTCCACACCATCCAGCAAATCTACTGACTTTATTAGCGCGGCAACGCCACTGGTTACAGCTGTGGCTGCAGAGGTTCCCGAGATTGCGGAGTAGCTATCATTGTCGAGATCAATTGCAAAAATGTCTTCGCCAGGAGCCCCTATATCGACATGCGTGGCGCCATACTGCGACCAGGAAGTTAAACGCCCGCGTTGATCAACTGCTGCCACACTCAACATGTTCTGCATATCCAAATCTGCAGGGTACATGGGGAGAATGTCGTTACTGCTGTGAAAATTTCCGGCGGCTGCAATAAAGAGTGCATTGGCGTTGGCAAGCTGAGAAAGGTAACTCGCATCATGTAAGGGAAATGTGGCACCGCCATAACTCATATTGATGATATCCGCGCCATGACTCAGTGCATAATTGATTGCCTGTGCCTCAAGACTCGACGAATAAGAACAACCAATTCGCAAGGGCATAATTTTTACGTTCCAGGCGATACCGCTCATGCCTTTGTTATTGTTGCCCACAGCACCAATTATTCCTGCCATCGCAGTACCGTGTGATGCCGGTGGGTTGCATCTATCTGCGGAGTCGGGTGAAGGATTGCTGTCTCCGTCTACAAAATCGAATCCTTCGACCAGATTACCCACCAGATCAGAATGGAAAATATCAATCGCGTCATCGATGACGGCGACGATAATGGTTTCATCACCTGTAGAAACGTCCCAGGCCGCTTCCAATCCAATTTGAGACAATACGTCACGTTGATGGGTATATAGCGGGTCTCGAGGAATGAGCTGCGCCTGCGTGGAAAAAAGAGGATATTGTGGCTCAGACTGATGTAGTTGCGTAGAGGCTACGCTTGCGCACACGCAAATCAACGATGTGATTAACAGTTTCCGTCGCATGTCTCGCATAATCTGACCAAGAATTTTCAGACGCAGTTTACTTGTTTGCGCCTGATCCAGGCCTTAATTATGCCGCATAAGCTCTGCGTAGATAAACCATCGCCGCAAAAACCATTAACCACAACAATGGATCAAAACGTCCGCCAGCGAGTGTACAACCTCCTGAACGAGTGCCGGAAGCAAAACTGGCGGTGAGGGAATATTTCACGTTATTGTCTGCTTGTTCTCTTGGCGCTAACACGGCTATATAGTAGGTCGCATTCCCAGGGTTACGTATATTTATTTCATCATTACCGTAAACACCGGAATATTTCACGCCAACGTCGGTTGCGCCCGCCAGCCCTAAATCGGTGTAGTAGAAGCCCGGGTAGGTACTCTTCGCCACCAAAAGATTCACATCGACACTGGTGCGTGTATCCGTGCGTTTGAGTGTCACTTTTAAATTATCCCTGCCACTAGGGACGTCGATGGTGTAGTAGTGTATGGCGTCAAGATGCATTCCTTCTCGTAGTAATTCGCCGTTGACCTTTACATCAGGGGTCAACACGCCCCAGTCCAGATTAAACTGTCGCGTATAATCACCGCGCAAGGTGTCTTTGGCCCAATTCACAGTGAGTACAAAAGGAAGCTCTGTGAAAGAGTCCGCCTCGAACTGTAATGAATCCACTTTGAAAACCAGTTCCTGCGTTTCTCCCTCGTTAAAAGGGCTGATGGTCACTTCCCGACTATAAATCATTAGCGGAGACGAAAGCGTGGCGACGACAATATCAGCGGAATTCCAAACATTTTCTAACGTTATTCGCAGTTGAAAGGTTTCCTCCTTATCAACAACTGAATTACCGTTTCCATATAGGCTGTCATCGACGACGATTTTGTTAATGACAATCACAGGGTCCAGGCTTTCCATATTTGCGTAGGCCTGTACCGCATTAATTTTACCATCCGTCGCCGTACGACCTTTTGCGACCAATGGCGTAACGGAAGACAACATTGCCCCCCGTAATTGGCGAAAGCCTGCGAGCGGATATGCCGTTTTTAGCAGCGCAGCAATACCACTGACCAAAGGCGCCGCGAAGGAAGATCCATATTTGCTTGAGTCATAACTACCCGTGGCACTAGTCGTCACCCAACCTTGACCAGGGGCTGCAAAATCCACGGTCGTTTGTCCAAATTGCGCTTCGTGGGAAAGCTCACCCGCGGTGTCTGAAAATGCGACGGAAACGATATTGGGCAGATCCAAACCCGATGGATAGTCCGGTACCTTATCATTGCTAACAGGATCATTACCTGCCGCGGTAATGACCAGGACATTCTGGTCCTGGATGGCCTGCAAGATATTTTCTTCGGCAATCGAATACATTGGACCGCCGTAGCTGAGATTGATAATGCTAGCGCCTTTACTGATAGCGTATTCCACCGCTTGGATCTCAGCCGCCGTGTCATATAAACAACCGATGCGTATCGGTATGACTTTCACATTCCAAGCCGCACCCGCAATACCAATACCGTTGTTGGTTTGCGCACCCACCACGCCTGTCACAGAGGTGCCGTGAGCTTCAGAATATATTTTTCCTGTATCTGGGTCTTTACATGTGTCCGCTGGTGAGGGATCCGCATCGTTCTCGACAAAGTCCCAAGGAGAGACCATATTTCCACTCAAATCTTCGTGATGAATATTAATCGCATCATCTATTACAGCGACTATCACGTTACCGCTTTCGCCCTTCACGATATCCCATAGTTGTTCAACCCCTGCCTGTACGAGGGGCGCTTTTTGACTGTCATAAACACCCAAACCCTCAGCGGGAACCGCACGCGGGTAGCGTCTGTAATTCGGCTCAGCAAAGAGTACATTGGGATCGGCGCGCAGCGATTCGATGGTTTGTTCTACTGAGAGATCAGGAGGAAGCTGCCACTGTTCTAGTGGTAGTAATTGAAAACGGCCTTTGACTTGTATTCGCTTATCCTGACGCAGACGCGATTTTTGTTTCGCGGTGATACCTGTTTTGTACTGCACCAGTAACTCGCCGGGAACATATTGTTGAACTGAACCTGCCACCACCAGGGAGGGCAATCCAAAAAGAATGAGTATTACAGTTAGAAACAGGACAGGCATGATGAGCTTATTATTGCGGATATTGTCGGTTTTGGACACAGAGAATTCAGGAAAATTCCCCATGAAATATGACAAAGCCCCGGATAGACAGGATCCGGGGCTTGTGTTCAAAAATTAAAATCGTTCCAGTCTTAGAATCGAACGCCAAGTTTTCCAGTATAGGTCAGCACGCCACCCGTCTGATCCATCTCCACTGCTACATTGATCAGGAAGATTTGCAGATTGGCGCCGATGAACCACTTGAACAGATTCCCCGATACATCTTTGATAATTTTATCATTCAGATTAGGAAACTGAGCAGCAAACGTGTCCCGGATAGTTTGTGAAACATTTTGATCGACCAAATATTGGAGTGTCATATCTGACGAAGCTGTATAACGGTGAAAACCAAGACCCGCAAATGGTGTCACCTTCAAACCAATACCAAAGCCCTTGGAGATTGCGAGCTCTGCACCATATGAAGACATTTTCGCCAAATCTGTCCCACCATATGACCCCGCAAAATTGCTGAACACACCGCGCACAGCAACCGCAGGTAATAACACATTACCGCTGGCGATATTCACTTTTAATTCACCGCCCAAATGCGAAATTGTGTTTGGCAACGATAGATAGGATACACCGATATCAACTGCCGGAATCAACGGAACAAATGGAATATCTACACCAACGTGCGCGTGAAGTTTAGGAAATGGGAGATAGGCCATACCCTGCATCCACGATGGAAGTAAACCATTCAAAAATGATCCTGTTGGCAACTGCGTCGCCGAAACTTCCAGGCCGGCGTCAAGCCCGACAGGCAAAATCCCATCTGCTGCAGAGGCCGCTGGAGAGTTTGACTTGTATGTAAATGCTGGCGCGATATCACCGGCTAAGGAACTGAAATTATCATTGATCACTGTTACGCCAGGACCAACTACATCGTCTACAATTGACGCATGTATTTGGGTACTCCCCGCCAGCAATGCCACCGCACTAAAAACTCGAATTACCTGTCTCATCGATTAATCACTCCTGATGTCGTCTTTCCGTTACCGCTTTTGCAGTCATTATAGTCAAGCTTTCAAAAATGTGAATGAACTGGTTCTCAAAAACTGTTTCCAAACATTAATTTGCAAAGCTTATGCACATTAAATGCCGTCCCCATGCCTTCCGGCATTGACAAGAATGAAACAAGCGGTCGTTTCAGCGGTCAGAGCACTCAGTATCCTCTGAGTAAGTCGGCTAATGGCAAAAGCGCTGCCCTCATTGATAAAAACATCCGCCTCGCTGATATCTCTGCACTCTCGCTTGCCAGGAGAATCATAGAGGAAAACGAGAGAACTTTCAGACCACGCCTAAGGCGAAATACGATAAAATTCAGTATAGAAAAGGTCTGGATAATAATTAGTAATGTATGCTTCCAGGGATTTTGGCGTTGGGGAAACGGGATCGGGAATGAAATTACGAAATTTCACGACACTGATTGCATGTTGTGTGCTATTACCCCTGAGCGCATGCTTTCATAACCCGGCCACCGGGCCTTCAGATAAATCCAACCCAACTGCAAACCCCTCGACGGCGGGCCTGCCGATTCTTACCATCACTTCGCTATCCAACCCCGATCTTAACGTACCCGAATCTCGCCCAACCATCAGTTTTAGAGCGAAGCTGTCGCAAATTGCCACTGAAGATATTCCATTCCGCTTTCGAATTACCGATGGCACGGCAACGCGACAAAACGACTTTTTTATCAATAACACTGGCCGCGACACTGGCGCATCGGTAGAAACCATTCCCGAGGGAAGTGACTTTGCTGACTTTAGCGTCAATATACAAAATGACGACATTGACGAAATCAATGAACAATTCACCGTCGATTTTCAGTTACCCGAATTTGCCGATGGCCGAGGTCCACAGGTTGTGTTGGACGCACCTCCACTCAAAATCATCATAATCGATGACGATGACGCGCCTGTCGTCCAGATTGCCCCTGAAACTGGAAACCTGATTACCGTGCGTGAAAGTGTCGGGGTAGTAAAGTTAACGCTAACTATGCCATTGAAGCTGGCCAGTCAGGATGTGGAAATTCCCATTTTAGTGACCTACCCCAGTGTTGGCTTTGCTACACCTGGTAGCGACTTCGAAGTCCCGCAAACCATCATCTATCCAGCGCAAAATGGCGGTACTTCCCGTACGTTTGAATACAACTTATACATTAAAGACGATGCCTTGAAAGAAGAAAATGAGACGTTTTTTGTTTCCCTGCTGGATCCCCTGAATCATATCGCATTTCTTGGATCAACAGGTTTATCCTCAGTAACAATCACCATACTAGATGATGATGCCATTGGTGGCATTAACGACACCCAGGTGACGACTTGCGCAAACTACACGAATTACAATGTGGGTTGCTCGACAACAACTGACTTTCCCGGCCAGGATGGCGAATCAAACACGCCTATGAACATGCAGTTTGTCGACGAAGCCGGCTTCCCCACCCAAGACCCCAACCTCGCCGCCTGCGTGAAAGATCTCAACACTGGCCTGATGTGGGAAGTAAAAGCATCGGCCCCAGATGCGTCACAACGCAGTGCCAAATTTTTATATTCCTGGTACAACCCCTTGATCAATGCTAACGGAGGGCAAATGGGTTTCGAGGGCAACAGTTCGAGTTGTGGTGGATCGTTAGACACCTGCAATACCAGTGCGTATATCGAATTTCTTAATAAAAATGATCGCTACTATGGAAATGGTCTATGTGGCTCCACCGACTGGCGTCTGCCCAAGATTCATGAGTTGGTTTCTATTATGCGTTTCTCTCCACTCACTGATTTGTCAAAAGATGCAGTCATGTTCGATGAATCCATCTTCCTGGGAAAACAACCCGGATATTATTGGACATCTAACCCAAAGGCCAATTTTTCACTCGAGGCATGGGCAGTCTTTATGGGTAAGACACCCGATTCATATGGAAAAGGGCGTATGTTTGTTGTGGGCCTGTTTAAAGACAAGACCGCGTTTATTCGCGCCGTAACTCATTACTGAACCTAATTTGATGAAACATAGTTACTACAAATTCATTTCTCTCTTTCTGGCGCTGTCGCTATTCGTTGCGCCAGCCAGCGCACAGATTTGCGCGCTCGACACCACGCCACAAAGCATTTCTCCAACAAACTTTTCCATCAATCAGGGTGTCATCACTGACATCGCTTCAAGTTTAACTTGGCAACGTTGTTTTTACGGTCAGACCTGGAACGAGTCACTTCAACGGTGCCAGGGCAATCCGATCAAGCTCGACTGGAAACAGGCTCTCAATGCAGCGGCGTCGTTAAATGGGAACTGGCGCCTCCCTAATGTCAAAGAGATACTGACCATAGTCGACTACCAATGCATGAGCCCCCCATTAAACCCCGAATTATTCCCGGAAGCGCCTTCGTCGCTCAGAAGTGGACTGTGGACATCAACACCCTTGCAAACCAATATTTCGATAACCTCGCCGGTTCAATCGGCCTGGTTGATAGAACTCGGACACGGCTCCTTACAACACCACACGATGGACGATCCAAATTATTTACTACTCGTTAGGGACGGTTTCTAGGTAGTCTCTTTAGACAATATTTACTCACGCTAAAGACCCGTACCACTCGTTCGCATTCTTGTTAACCCATCTCTGAAAAAATCCCGCTATCGGACGATAACAAGCCACCAGGTCTATATTCCACGATAGGTTTTTTATGGCTGTTTGGCGTGGAGTCGCGTCAGCAATTTCGGCAATTTTTCTGCTATCGCCTTTTCCGCTGATTGCTGCAGGGCCACCTGTTCCCTTCGACGCTTGGTCTGTAAACCAGGGTAGTATTACGTCTTCATGCCCCGGCGGATCGAGTTGCCAGAACACCATCAGCGACCAAGGCATGATGCAACGGACGCTAATAGACTCTTCTGGTCAACGCTACTATCAAACCATCATCTACGATCAACAAAAAGACGGCACACAACTCACAAGCGAAAGCTTTGTTAAGGGCAATAGCCAAGAGGGCGGAATTTCAACCCGACAGGTATTGAGCATCCCCGGCACAACCACCATAAATAGCGTCTCCGTATTAAATACCGGCTGGGCGAGCAATTCCGGGGCAGGGTCAGACATTCAAATACACCAGACACTCGAGGACCACAGCATCACCAAGGTCGGCTACATCGACAGTTTCACATTTGAAAGTTCGCAAGATGCAAACGAAAATGTCACCGGCTATTACCTCGATATTCGCCAGGAAGTAACGAATTCAACGCTCATCGGTGGTGACGGCGTCACGACAACTGGTCAGGACAAGCACGTCTTCGTCACGCGTAAAACCTCCGGAAACTTCGTTACTTCCCCTGGTTCCGCTTCTCTCCCGAGATCAGGAGGTATGGGGGGCATGATGGATGGCAGTGGCCCACAAGGTGGTACTGTGTCTTGGCGTGTTGGAGATGAGATACAGGTAATTTGGATAGGACAGGTTTGTGAAGGATGCCAGTCCGGAGGAATGATGGGTGGTGGCGGTGGTGGTGGCGGAATGATGAGCGGCGGTTCATCATTTTCTTACCAGGCCTATGACAATTTATCCGACTCCAGTGCAGGTATCGCCACGCGTTCGATATCGCAGACAGCCCCCATTAACTGGCAGACTGCCCCTTTTGGCGAGCAGCCAAAATTCTGAATAAAACTCTACACCGTGGTAAATTTTTCAATTTTTTCCATCAATCGCGCGAAATCGATCGGCTTGGTTTCATAATCATCACAACCTGCTTCAAGCGCTTTTTCACGATCACCAGACATCGCGTGGGCGGTTAACGCAATCACTGGAATTGCGGCAACGCTGGAATTTGCCTTTATCTTGCGGGTCGCTTCCCAACCATCCATTTCCGGTAGACTCATGTCCATCAGTATTAGATCTGGATTTTCGCTGCTGGCCATGTCAACGCCTTCGACGCCGTTCACAGCTATGGCTACGGAAAAACCACGTCGTTCAAGACGCCGTTGCAGCATATCCCGGTTCATTTCATTGTCCTCAACTAACAAAATATGTGGCATATTCTGATCTCTCCATTCACTGTATTACTCTTCATCATCCGCATAAAAACTTCGAATACGCTTGAACTCATCTTCAATATTTAGAAACGCTTCAACCACGGCCGGATCAAAATGCGAGCCGTTGGAATCTACGATAATCCCTTTCGATTTTTCATGACTAAATGCTTCCTTGTAACAACGCTTTGAGGTTAAAGCGTCATACACGTCGCCTAATGCCAGGATACGCGCTTCTAACGGTATATCGTCACCACGAGTACCGTACGGATAGCCTGAACCATCCCATTTTTCATGATGAAACTCCGCAATAGCGATACCTGTTTTAATAAACTCATTCCCCGGGTGCTGGCGATCAACAGCGCGCAAGGTATCTGCGCCTATAATCGGGTGCTTACGCATAATTCGCCAGTCATCTTCTGTTAGCGGACCATTTTTCAGCAATACATCGTCGCTTATTCCCACTTTCCCTATGTCGTGCAGAGGACTCGCGGCATAGATATTATCGATAAACGGCCTATCAACGATTCCTTTGAATTTCTCAAGACTCGATAAATGTTCGGAAATAACCTTGCAATACTCTCGCATACGTTCCAGATGCGTTCCCGTCTCCGGATCTCGCGACTCCGCCAGCTTCGACATAGCGAATATGGTCGCCATTTGAGTTGAAGTAATCTGCTTAACCTGAGTACGTACTCGCTCACCCAGTTGCTTGTTTACATCTTCAATGAACTCACGATATTGCAGTTCCCTGTCGTGCAGCCATTTCTTGTGTAAACAGGCGTTAACGCGCGCCTTTAATAGCGTCGGGTTAAATGGTTTAGGCAAATAGTCTTCAGCGCCGAGCTCGATACATTTTACCGTGGTTTCCATATCGCTCAACGCCGTAATTACCACAACAGGAATACTCTTTAAATTTTCATCTTTTTTCAAATGCTCAAGAACCTGGTATCCATCCATTTCTGGCATCATCAAATCCAGCAGAATCATGTCCACGGTTTGTTCACGCAATTTGTCCAAAGCGATTCGACCATTTTCTGCCACAACGACTTTATGGCCTTGTCGTTGAATACGACGCGTCAACAAATCACGGTTGTTCTCATTGTCCTCAACAACCATAATGAGCGCTTCCCGCTCAGTCGGATCTGTGTAGATCGCCTCCATTTTCGGCTCAAATTGTTCGTTCTGGCTATTCATATTCTGTATCTCAGCCTCATTCCTGTTTGCGCAGCTTGCGCGCTACCATGCTTTGAATATCAAACAGGAAACTCTCGAGGTCCATATCTCGGCGTTCGTATACCTTTTCCACCTTTCCACTTAATCGCTTGATCTCATCCGCGCTAAGATCCTTGGAGGTCAACACAACAATGGGAATATCTTTCCATTTCGGGTGTCGACTGACTTCCTCACTGAAACGAAAGCCATCCATCTCCGGCATTAACAAGTCCAGCAAAATGAGATCCGGCGTCTCTTTCTCCAGGGTATCCAATGCTTCCAACCCATTTGCCGCTTCGAGTATTCGTATTCCCTGTACGGACAGGGTTCGTGCAATAATGCTTCGATTTTCAGGCTTGTCGTCGACGACCAAAACCTTGCTTTCGCTACCGCCCCGCAGATGTTTAACCACGGTTTCCATCAAAACGTCTTTTTGTATGGGCTTAATGAGATAGTCTGCGGCACCTAGTGCGAAGCTAAGATCCAGCTCATCCATCATCGAGACCATAATCACCGGTATATTTTGCGTTTCCGGGTTACGTTTGAGTTCTGACAAAACGGTCCAGCCGTCCATAACCGGCATCAAAACATCTAACGTGATGATATGCGGCTTGTATGATGACAGGATAGAAATTCCTTCCTGACCACTGGCAACTGCTTTGACATCGAAACCTTCACGCGTCAGATAGCGTTCCATCAAATCTCTTACCGAGGGATCGTCATCGATCACCAGAATTTTGCTTATGACTTTGCGACGCTCAACCCCCGGGTTGTTTCCCGAAAAACGAACATTCTTAGGATCAACTTTGGGACCAAGGCTAAGTTCCATACCGATCTGATTGGTATGTAGCTTCGCAGAGTTAACCGGTATCGTGACAATATATCGCGCCCCTTTACCTTCCTCACTCTGTACATCCAGACTGCCGCCGAGAATTTGCGCAAAGCGCTGACACAAAACCAAACCCAGACTTGCGCCCGCCAGTTTTTTTGAAGCATCATTTTCTTCCCGAAAAAACTCTTCAAAAATCTGCTTTTGTTCTTCCGATGACATTCCAGGACCGTTGTCCTCGACAACAAAAACAATGGAGTCGCGATTAAGACTCTTTTCGCGGCTGGCACGCAGTACTATCTTGTCGGCATTGGAATGCTTGATCGAGTTACTTATCAGGTTTAACAGAATCTGCCGTACCTTTGTTACGTCAGACAGTGCAACGCCTAGATTTTCATCCAGCACGAGATCCAGTTGAATTTCATTCGATTGGGCTAAACGACGTATAGTGTCGACCACCTCATTCAGCATGGCGTCGATCTGAAAATACTCCAGACTCAAACCCATCTTTCCCGCTTCAATTTTTGACAAATCGAGAATATCGTTGATCAACGATAGCAGGTGCTTCCCGGCATTGTGGATGCGTTTCAGATCCGTTTCGCATTGCTCATTTCCGAGCAAATCTTCTTGCAGTATTTCGCTATATCCAATAATTGCATTCAAAGGCGTGCGTAGTTCATGACTCATGTTTGCCAGAAACCCACTACGCGCACGACTGGCGGCCATGGCTCTATCTCTGGCAAGCGCCAAATCTCTTACACTGCTTTCCAGGCGATCTTCCAACTTACGCACAGTACTGGCAGCAACCTTCTCACGCATTTTGTAAGTCGTAACATCTAGACCACGGCCTATGTAAAACACCTGCTCGCTATCGCGTTTCTGAAAAATGTCGAAATTCAGATATTGTTTGTTTTCTTTGTCCGCTGACAAATCCACCTCGAGGACCGAGTGCCCCTTAGACTCGGCCTGGGCCAACGCCAGGGTCCAGCTGTTTTGGTTCGCCTGACCAAAGATGTCACTCTGATCCGGAGCGAGATTGTTTATACCTAGTAGCTTTTCCAGGTCCGCGGACACGGCGATCACGACATAGTTGTCATCTGCCAGCCACGCATAGCCAGGGGACCGTACAATCTCGTTCTTCCAATCTGCTAGGTTCATTAATTTTTCAATAAATTCAATATGCTATATGACATCACACATGTCGCGGAATAATCCACTTCTATACTTGTTCAACAGATATCGGCAAGACGCCAGAAAACTACAATGGCGAAATCACGTATTTTCTTGTTAATGATTGAAAAATTGGCATGGAAGGGCCAAATAAAAAGGTCGGCCAACCTTTCGGCTGCCGACCCTATATGAAATGAAAAAGATAAAACTTAATTACTGGAGAATTGCGTACCGCCGCCTTCATGTCCGATGTGCGCAACATGCTCCACAACCTCGATAAGTTCAGCAGAAGCGCGCGCAAGATGTTCAGATTTACGGGTACGCTTATACTCTTTTAGCGCAATATAAGACGTCGCCGGGTGAATAATTGCGTCCATCAGACTGAACAACTCACCGAAGTGATCCAGCTTTTCCAGATCGTGGCCTTTGCTTTTCATGAACTTGCCCATGTGCCATTGATCTTCGATCTCATCCAGACTCATGTTCATCATATTGTCTGCATTATCAACAACAGTCCCCAAGATATCTTTATGCTCCGGGTGACGTTGTATGTAGTCATGAGCACCTTTCTTGCCCAGTTCTACTAATTGTTCTTGTACTTTGATGAGATGTGTAATGTTGGCAACAAATCCCGAATTGGCTTCCTGGATGGTGTCGTTTGCCAGTTTGGTATATAACACAGTGTCCAGCGCCTGTGCTTGTGTCGAAACGGCTAGGCCGAGGCCGATAGCCAGCATTGTTTTCTTTAATGAAATCCCCATAACCCTTCCCTCACGTTTGTAGTTTTTTAAAAAATACCGCCCCTAGTCGACCAGATGCAGATGTGTCCGAATCAAAGGCTAGGGCTGGCAGATTAATTGTGGATTAATATGCACCAAAACAAAAAGTTAACATTTGGTAAGAATTGACTGGTGCGTGGACGAATAAGCTTTACCGGTAAACCTATTCATTAAGTTCAATGTCTATCTGTCGGTATAAACGGCTGACTCCAGCGCTACTTTTTTGCTGAGTTCCTTTGCGGGTTTATTTTCCTTTTGCCCTAGGAAAACATGTCGATAAGCGACGTAAACATAGGCGCCAAACAGGGGAAAAAGCACCGCGCTTGCAATCGGTACGACGCTCATGGAGACCATGAACATCAATATCCAGGTTACCAGGGCCATACTGATTGCCTGAATATTGATGTAGATTGCGCGCTGACTCAAAGCCTGTGCCTCAACGTAATTCAGATCATGAAAAACAATCAGCGGAATACTGAAAAAGGTTCTCAATCCTACCAGTGCCAGGATCAGGAAATACAACACTGTCGCGGTGAGTTTAAAGATAAAGGAAATGGGATTGTCCTTATCCAGTAAGATGCTGGACAAAACTTTATCGCAGGCCTGATATAAATCCCGACTCGGGTGAACATATAGAAAAGTCACCCAGATAGAGGCTCCAACCAATAATGCCATTAATGCTAGACGTAATAATTTTTTCTGTTCCGGCAACACCGTACGTAATCTCTCGCCGGGGTCCGCCGCCAAGGAGTTGTCCGATAAAAAGGCCAGGACGATAAGATCTGTCAGAATAACAAACAAAGAAAAGGCGCAAAATATTAGAAATATACTCAGGATTAACAATGATGGACTTTCGGGTATAAGAGGAACGACGGCTCGTATCGCGACATACACCGAAACAACAAACAAGGTGACTGAACCAATGAAAACGAGTAAACGACGACTGATAAGTTCTAACGCCTCCTTCAGCCAAAACAAGGTATCTGCTACGGCAATTCTACGAGGTTCTATGGTCTTCACATTCCCATCCTTTGCAAGGAAAGACTTACAGTTCATATAGAAATATAGACGTCGAATTTTTTCCACGCAAGTTGTGTCATGTATTACTCAAAATACCTAATCAATACCAAAACGCCACACTCAACTTTTACAGCGGTCGAATAAATCTTTGTCTACGGGTAATATCGAAAACCTGCTTGAGTAGAGTATGCATCTGACACAAACAATCGAATGGAATAGAAATACTTTCCACAACAGCCACATTATCCGCAAAAACTGAATTCAAGCCACAAGCTCAAAAAGAGTTCTTTCAATTCGACACGGGATAAAGCATACGCCCAGACACAAGGTCTGAGTCTGCAGAGCACCAAAATAGGTGCATAACCAAAACATATGATCTATTTAGAAAGCACTAAATGAACCAGTTGGAAACTTTTACTCTTCCTGGCAATACGAATTGAGCAATGTCGTGCTAAAAGTGTTCGCGGATGATGTCAGTATCTTTACAAACAGTTGAACCAAGCTTGGAATTGACGCAAAGACGTAAAAAGATTTCATCATAGCCGATTTCTTCGTCGAGTATCTTGCAAGGTACGGTAAAGGTTCGACTTGCTTCAATTCTGGCTTTGGCATCTACGGTGTGCGCGTCGTAACCTGCGCTTCCCAGAGACTTGTTGTGCAGTGTTTCCTTTCCCCATAACTCAACCCAAACCCCAATTTCGTTTGCCAGCCGATATTCATCCACGCTGAGCAATAGCTCGTAGCGATAGCTAATCTGACAAATCGAACCACTGGGGTAGCTGTCACGGATAATGTGAAAATTAACGTCCTGAATAATAGGCACGGTATCGCGTTGTCCTGGAGAATTTTGGGAGAGATTTATTAATACAGAAGAAAGAAGCGGGTGACAAGCACCCGCTTATAGATTTTTTAGCTTGCCTGGCGAAGTCGAACTACGACTTCAATGCCATCCGCGGCTGTTCCTAACGGTAATGTAGGTAACTCGCCTACGCTAATATTGTCTTTCGAGATATCAACCAGTTCGCCGGTATCAACATTGTAAAAATGATGATGACTGTCTGTATTGGAATCGTAAAAAATCTTGGTTGGATCAATTACGAGTTCACGAACCAGCCCTTTACGTGCGAACAGACCGAGAGTATTGTAAACCGTGGCTTTTGAAACCTTAGCTCTTTCTACATTGACCTGCGCCAAAACCTGTTCCGCAGAGAGGTGTTGATGTTTGGCCAACAGTATCTGCGCAATTTCCACGCGTTGCTGAGTGGGTGAAATTCGATGTTTACGCAATACATCGATTACTTCTGATTTACTTCTTGCTTCGTTCATCATGGTCTATGCCCTACCATAAGTTCAGTTTTTATTTGACTTACTGCTTCAACCTGTTCCTCCACTCCAACAACACTTTATTATGTCTAAAACATCGGCTAAAACCTATGTTTTCTTGAGTGGAATAATGAACATTTTTTTACAATTTTTATAATTAATTGAAACTAGAGCGATTTTAATACCTATAATTGGTATAAATATGGTTCGAACAGAGGTGTTTCCCCGAGAAGCAACGTCGCCAGATGCCGCGCCGACGCAGGCCCGAGGACTACACCATTGCGAAAATGACCGGTGTTGAGATAGCAGTTCTGGTATTGGGGGTGTTTACATATATAAGGTATTCCATCCTGTGTTCCGGGACGCAGGCCAGCCCAATGCTTTTCTATTTTGGCTGTTTTCAACATCGGAATGAGATTTTCCGCATCGGTTTTTAAAGACTCTCGTGCATCCTCAGTTGTCTGTTTATCGAAACCAACATCTTCCAGGGTGCTACCAACCAACACCCGACCATCTCGACGTGGAATCACATAACGCCCTTTTCGCATCACCATATGTGACACGCTTCCAGGCTCAGTTTGGTATAACAACATCTGGCCTTTTATAGGCCTCACTGCCGGGCGAATACCCAGATCGGAGATTAATTGTGCCGACCATGCGCCAGATGCAATGACAAAATCCTCGGCGGTAATCGATCCCGCGTCAGTTTCCGCAGCAACTATCCTGACTTCGTGATGAGTGAAAGACTTGACTGCATGAGACTCAAAAATCTGCACGCCCAGTTTTTTTACATAGGCAATTAAAGCTGCAACCAGGCGCGGGTTGCGTACCTGCGCCAGATCTGGAAACCACAGTGCCGAGTCATATGACGGATTAAGACCGGGTTCGAGATTCCTGATTCCGTCAGTTACGGTTTCAATCGCTGTCGAATAGCTTGTTGCCCATTGATAGGCCTGTTCCCGCTCATCCATATCGAGGAGCAAAATTCCACTTAACGTCCATTCCGGATCGATACCGGTTTCCGAATGAAGTTGTTGAGACAGTTCTCGGTAGAATGGCTGACTCCACTTGGCCAATTGATTAACGGCCTCAGAATACCGCCAGGGATAAAGCGGGGACAGAATACCTCCGCCCGCCCATGAGGATTCTTTTCCACACTGTCCACTTTCCAGAATACAAACACGCTTGCCCGCAAGCGCTAACTCTCTTGCCGTAAGAAGGCCGATGAGTCCGCCACCTATGATTGCAACATCAGCGGTTTGTGTTTTCAAAACGAAATTTAATCTGCTTGTTTGAAAGCTGGAATGGCGGCCTTCAGATATAACAGCATCGACCAGATGGTCAGCGCCGCGGCAACATAAAGCAGCACTACACCGACCTCGAAGACAGGAAATTCAAAGATGGGCTCACGATATACCAGGAGACTGATCGCCGCCATTTGCAATGCTGTTTTCACCTTGCCCAATGTCGAAACCGCAACCTGAGCACGCTCACCGATTTCCGCCATCCACTCACGCAAGGCTGAAATCGTAATCTCACGACCAATGATAATAGCTGCGGCAATAGTAAAAACCGGCGTCGGGTTAAATTCCACCAGCAGCAACAGCGCAACCGCTACCATGATTTTATCCGCAACCGGATCAAGAAAAGCACCAAAACGTGAGGTCTGATCCCACTTACGTGCCAGATAACCGTCTGCCCAGTCAGTGATCGCCGCTAATACGAAAACAAAGCAAGTCACTTCATTTGCCCAGGAAAATGGCAAGTAAAAGCACACCACCAGTACTGGGATGAGGGCGACACGTAGCCAGGTCAGAAACGTAGGTATACTCATTAACAACTATTCCGAGTGAAACACATCGTAGATCTTCTGTGCAAGATCCTTGCTCACTCCTTTTACAAGTGATAAATCTTCAACGCCAGCACGGGCAATACCCTGCAGGCCACCAAACTGTTTCAGCAACTCCTGACGCCGTTTAGGTCCAAGCCCGGGGATTTCCTCCAGTGGAGACTGCTGGCGTTTTTTGGCTCTACGCGCCCGGTGCCCCTGTATCGCAAACCGATGCGCTTCATCACGCACGTGTTGAATCAGGTGTAGCGCCGGCGAATTGCCCGGCAGTATAAACGGCTGGGGATTTCCCGACAACCACAGCGTCTCCAATCCGGGACGCCTCTCCACTCCTTTGGCCACGCCTATCATCATCACTGAATCAATCCCTAATTCTTCCATGACTTCCTCCGCCTGGGCCAACTGCCCCTTGGCCCCATCGATCAACAAAATATCCGGCAGTTTACCCTCTGATTCCCGCACCCGTTTATAGCGTCGCGATAAGGCCTGGCGCATGGCCGCATAGTCATCGCCAGGCGTAATGTCGGTGATATTAAAGCGACGATAGTCCGACTTCAGTGGTCCGTTGGTGTCAAATACCACACACGAGGCCACCGTCTCCTCGCCCATCGTATGGCTGATATCAAAACACTCGATACGTTGCGGCAATTCATCCAACGACAAACTATCCTGTAATTGCTCAAAGCGCTGTAACATATTTGCCTTGTCGGCAAGCCTGGCCTGAAGCGAACTCTGTACGTTGATTTCTGCCAGTTTCAACCAACGCGCCCGTTCACCCCGGACTTTGTCACGTATACGCAGTTTGCGGCCTAACTGTTCACTCAAAACCGCCTCTAGCCAATCACGATCGGCAGGCATCTCATTGCAGATAATTTCATTCGGAACATAACGCCCACCCTGACGACCGATGTAATACTGTGCAATAAAAGCAGAAAGCAATTCCGCCGTATTGCTGTGTTGCGAATGCACAGGAAAAAAAGATTTGCTGCCCAGGCTGTTGCCGCCCCGGATAAAAAAAACAGTCACGCAGGCGATCCCCTTGTCCATCATCGTCGCGATCACATCGACATCACTCTGTCCTTCGCCGGTAATATACTGCCGCTCCTGAACTTTGCGCAGTGCCATAATCTGATCACGCAGCATTGCTGCTTTTTCAAAGGCCAACTGTTGCGAAGCATTCTCCATGGCACGCACCAGTTCATTAATCACGTCATCGTTTTTTCCTTCAAGAAACATTTCCGTATGCCGTACCTGTTGTGCGTAGTCTTCCTTGCTCACCAGATTTACACATGGGGCACTACAGCGTTTTATCTGATACTGCAGACATGGCCGCGAACGGTTACGAAAAAAACTGTCTTCACATTGACGCACAGCGAAAAGTTTCTGCAACAGATTCAAACTCTCTTTGGCTGCACCTGCCCCAGGAAACGGTCCGAAAAATCGCCCTTTTTCCCGGCGTGCGCCGCGATAATAACTCAGCCGTGGAAAGTCTTGCTCGGTGGAAAGATAAATATAGGGATAACTTTTATCATCGCGGTACAAAACATTGTACTGAGGGCGTAGGGATTTAATGAGATTACTCTCAAGTATCAATGCCTCGTTTTCGGTGTGCGTAATAGTGACTTCGATACGGTGGATCTGTGCCACCATTACCCGTGTTTTTATAGACTGATCTGATTTGGTGAAATAGCTTGATACTCGTTTTTTTAAATTCTTGGCCTTGCCGACATAAATGACTTCATCTCTGTCGTTGATCATGCGATAAACACCAGGCTGTTGAGTCAGACTGGTGAGAAATGACTTATAGTCAAACACGTCTTCCGACATGGCCCAACCTATTTCTCCAACAAACGCTGCGCCGATTGAAACACCTTGCGAAACATCGCTTCTGTCAGACGCTTTGTTTGGGTGTTGTATCGTGAACAGTGGTATGAATCGAGCAATGTTAACTCATTCTCGAGTTTGTGTTTGGCATTGTGCGCAAATTTATAAGACGACAATTTCTCTCCCAAGGCTTTCAATACCGCATTATGCGCAATACTGCCCAGGGCGAGTATGACAGAGCCTGGACTCATCGACTGTAACTCAGAAGCGAGAAAGGGATTGCAGATATTGATCTCCTCCCCCGTAGGTTTATTCTGTGGCGGCAGGCATTTGACCGCATTGGTAATGCGGCAATTTCGCAATTTCAGCCCATCATCGGCCGAAACAGATTCAGCGCGATTGGAAAACCCAAAATCATAAAGTGTCTGGTAAAGCAGGATCCCGGCAAAGTCGCCGGTAAACGGCCGCCCGGTTCGATTCGCGCCATGCATGCCCGGTGCAAGACCAACAATTAACAAACGGGCTTTTTGATCACCAAAGGCGGGTACGGGCGCAGCAAAATAATCAGGCTTCTCCGACTTCACTTCTTTGAGAAAGTTGGCTAAGCGAGGACAACGCTGACAGTTCGCTTCAAATTGGTACATTTATACATCCCGAAATTGATGGCGCAGTATATCACTCAACATACACTGAGCAGGATTGAATAATAAAAAGTCTGACTATCAAAAACACGTCATTTTCACCGTTTTTTGTGTGCCAATAGTAGCTTATATTCCTGTCCTCTGACACCGATTTTCCTGATAACATGCCTGCTACTACAAACGGCAATCATTAATTCCATCGCTGCCTATGAACCTCCACTGATGAAACAAGCACAAACACTGGCAAAAAGCACGCTCAGCAGTATCGCTGTACGAGTCTCCGTGCTCATTATATTCATCACGGGTCTGACCTATATCCATGTTACCGATTTGTATTCACAACAAACGCTGGATTATCTCGAACGGTATGTCCAGGAAAGGGCGCAAAACGATAGTGAAATTTTCATGCTGGCGGAGGAGAACCACCGCAGCATGAGAACTTCAATATTGAAAAAACTTGGCGAGCAGTCCAATCCAGAGCATTTAATTCGCTTTGATCAACTCTTTGAAAAACTGCCTGATGGTACGACCCGAAACCGGAAAACTGGTGAATCCGAAGAACATCTGCCTTTTGCTTACATGGGTCGCGACGTTGTTATCGACAACGACCTAAAACATTTGGCCACAATTTTCTACGACGCTAGCCTACAATATGGTTCTGTCTGGCATCATCTCTTTCAAAATCTATATTTCACGACGCCCAATAATGTATTAATTGGATACTGGCCCGAATTCCCTAACTGGGCTCACGATCTGCCCGCCGATTTTGACATGACTACCCAAGAATATGTTTGGATCGCTGACACACAGCATAATCCGAATCGAAAAATGGTCTGGACGGGATTATTTTATGACCTTGGCAGCAAGAGCTGGATGACATCTATCGAGACGCCAATTGATTACAATGGAAAGCACATAGCAACCATTGGTAATGACGTCACGTTGAATGAGTTAATCAGTCGCACGTTAAATGTGAACCTCGAAGGTTCTTACAATATTATTTTTCGCGACGACGGGCGCATGATTGCTCATCCCGAACTGTTAACGCACGTTCAAACCAACCAACAACCGAAGTTAATTCAGGACATGAATAATCCCGTCCTGAAGAATATCTTCGAGGCAGTAAAAAATCACCAGAGCAGCTCCATGATAATCGACGATCCTGGGTTAGACGCCTATCTTGCTGTAGCTCGCTATGAAGGCCCTGACTGGCATTTCGTAACTGTATATCCGCGTAATTTGGTTAATGGTGCGGCATATGATACGGCAAGCTTTATACTTATTGCCGGGATACTCTCGCTGGCGCTTGAGCTTTTGATTTTTTATTCAGTTATACGTAGAAAAGTTGCTTTGCCTTTTTCTTCATTTCTCACCACTATCGGACGCGTCTCTCGAGGTGACTACGACTCAAAACTTGACGACTCACGCAAGGACGAACTCGGACATTTCGCTGCGGCGTTTAATCATATGATCCAGGTTGTCCAAGAACGAACCAGACAACTTGAATCAAGCCAGAATTTACTGAAAAAGGCTTTGGAAAAAGAGACCCGTGAGGCACAAAACAACCGCGCGCTTTTTGAATTGTCACCGATAGGACTCGCACTCACCAATATGCGGGGTGATCTTATCGAAGTAAATTCTGCCTATGCCAACATTATTGGCTACACCACCGAAGAGTGTAGCGAACTAAGCTACTGGGACATCACCCCAGAAAAATATGCCCTGATGGAACAACAGCAACTTAATTCACTTAATCAAACGGGGCGATACGGCCCATATGAAAAAGAGTACCGACACAAGAATGGGCATCTGGTTCCGGTCCGGCTTGTCGGCATGATTTTATACCGTGATGGAGAGCGCTTTATCTGGTCTAGCGTGGAAAACATCGCCAGCGAAAAGAATATTCAGAAACACCTGGAACAATTGGTTAAAGAACGCACGCAGGAACTAGAGAATGCACAGACAGAACTTATACGCAGGGAAAGACTCGCCACTCTTGGACAATTGACGGCAACCGTGAGTCACGAAATGCGCAATCCGCTAGCGGCGATCAGACCGGCGGTTTACATCCTGAAGCGAAAATTCGCAGAAACCGAGGATGAAAGTGTAGCCAAAGTTCTGGAGCGCATTGATCGAAACATAACGCGCTGTGATCACATTATTGATGAATTGCTCGATTTTGCTCGAACCTCTAATCTCTATTTTTCAAATATCCAAATTGATGAATGGCTAAAAGAAGTCGTAAAAGAACAAACTATACATCCCGGCATTATGGTTGACCTCGAGCTCGGACTCAATGAGGTCTCGATAAGAATTGACTCAAATAAGGCCAGACGCGCCATTATCAATATTATTGAAAATGCTTGCCACGCCATGCTCAATGACAGCCGGGCATCGCCAATACACGACAAGTGCCGTCTTCGAATTAGCACTCGTCAAAATAGTCATTACATTGAGATATCCGTCGAAGACAACGGAATCGGGATGTCACAGGACGTATTGGATCAGATATTCGAACCGCTATATTCCACCAAATCTTTCGGTGTCGGTCTGGGCATGCCAATCATAAAGCAAATCATGAATCAACATAACGGAGAAATAGACATCGTCAGTACACCTGGCCACAGCACTACGGTTACCTTACGATTCCCCATTAGCCATTCTCAAAATACAACTATGGAAAGCAAAGATACGGTTACTGCCTGACACTTACCAGAGCCGGTTGCGTATCAAACATCCCCGAGAGTTTTTGCCACAATTTCGTACACATCTTTCGGCAGTCCCGCGGCTTGCTCAATTCGAGTCAATTGCGCACGCATCATATCCGCTCGCTGAGTATCGAATCGACGCCACTGACTGAAGGCAGTTGCAATGCGCGCAGACATTTGTGGATTCAATTTGGCCAACTCAAGGACGGCATCCGCGACAAAATGATAGCCTTCACCGGAAACATCGTGAAAATGCACCGGGTTTCCAAAGGCAAATCCGCCAATAACGGAACGAACTTTGTTTGGATTGCGGATTTCAAAAGCCGGATGCTGTACGAGCGACTTGATCTGAGCAATGGCATCGGGTTGGTCAGCTCGTGATTGAACAGCAAACCATTTATCTACAACCAGTGGATCGTATTGCCACTTGTCGTAGAAACGCTGTAACACCTCAAGCCGTTCCCCACAGGCGATATTGGCCAACGCGCCCATCGCTGCCAATTCGTCCGTCATATTATTCGCATTATCGAATTGATGTACTGCCAATGCTCTGGTATCTGCATCATTGAGACGAACCAGGTAGGCTAGTGCCGTATTTTTCAGTTGACGAGCAGCAACGTTTTCCGCGTTGAAAACATAATCACCTTCCAGTCGATTTGACTGATACGTCTTCTGCCAATCCTCGCGCAATGCTGAAGCTAAACGATTTGCCACGAATTCACGTGCCCGGTGAATAGCGGCAGGGTCGACAACGCTTTGCATCTCTGCCAGATAGATTTCATTTGGTAGCATCAGCGCCTGTGACACCAATGATTTGTCCAGTTGTTCGTTTAACAACACCTTGCGAAAAGCCTGAACAAGATCATCACGCAATGACAGCGTTTTGCCCACACTAAGATCACCGATCAATCCATTGATGATACGCACGGCCAGGCGTTGTCCAGCTTCCCAACGATTGAATTCATCGTTGTCATTGGCCATCAGAAACATCAATTCATCGTCGCTATAATCGAATTCCAGTTTTACCGGCGCCGAAAAACCACGCAGCAGTGACGGTACAGGCTCGCGTTTGATTTGAGTAAATCGAAACTCCTCACTACTGTTCTTTAACTCCAGTATTTGCTTGCCTTCAATGACAGTCGCACCTGAACTGGCATGGAGGGCTAAATCGTTACCCTCATGATCGAGCAAACCGACGGCGACCGGAATATGAAACGGTTCCTTTTTCGACTGTCCCGGCGTTGCAGGACAAGCCTGCGTAAAACGCAAAACATACTCCTGTTTAACGGCATCATATTCACGCTCGACATTCACTACTGGCGTTCCAGCCTGGCTATACCAATGCTTAAACTGGCTTAGATCGACTCCGCTGGCGTCCTGCATGGCCTGAGCAAAATCATCGCAAGTGACGGCCTGTCCATCGTGTCGCTGAAAATATAAATCCATACCCTTGCGAAAGTTCTCTTTGCCTATCAAGGTATGCATCATGCGCACGACTTCGGCGCCCTTGTTATACACGGTCACAGTGTAGAAGTTACTAATGTCGATAAAAGAGTCCGGTCGTACCGGATGGGCCATGGGCCCGGCGTCTTGTGGAAATTGTGCTGTGCGCAATACGTTCACATCCGCAATACGTTTCACCGGACGCGACATAACATCGGAGGTAAATTCCTCGTCGCGAAAAACTGTCAATCCTTCTTTCAAACTCAACTGAAACCAATCGCGGCAAGTGACGCGATTTCCCGTCCAGTTGTGAAAATATTCATGTGCGATAATGGCTTCGATATTTTCAAAATCTGCATCCGTGGCCGTGTCGGAACGCGCCAACACGCAAGAGGAATTGAAAATATTTAGTCCCTTGTTTTCCATCGCGCCCATATTGAAGTCATTCACCGCGACGATCATGTAAATATCCAGATCATATTGCAGACCAAATACCTCTTCATCCCATTTCATGGCCTTCTTCAGTGCCAACATCGCGTGGGCGGTTTTGTCTATATTTGCCTTCTCAACAAAGATCTGTAAAACCACTTCGCGGCCGGAGCGGGTAACAAAGGTATCTTCCTGGTGCAGCAAATCGCCAGCAACCAGAGCGAACAGATAACTGGGTTTACGGTAGGGGTCATGCCATTTCACCCAATGACGACCATCATCAAACACCCCTTCGTCCACTCGATTGCCATTGGATAGTAATACGGGATACTTTTCGCGATCGGCAATTACTGTGGTGGTGTAAAACGCCATCACATCCGGTCTGTCGAGAAAATACGTAATGCGGCGAAACCCTTCGGCCTCACATTGGGTGCAAAACATACCACTGGATTTATATAAACCTTCGAGAGTGGTGTTGTTCTGAGGCTCAATCAGCGTTGCAATCTGTAAATGAAATTCTTCCGGTACGCTATTGAGCGTGATTCCTTCAGCGTTTTGTGAATACCCACTTTCAGCTAATTCGTCACCATTGATCGAAATCTGCGCCAGTTGCAATTCGGTTCCATATAAAAACAAACTCGTGTCAGTGCCCTGATAGAGGGGATTGCGCTTGACGTGACTCAAGGCCGTAACCCTCGTCTGTTCCTCACCCAATTCAAATGTCAGTTGCACGTGATCGATCAGGAAATTGGACGGTTGGTAGTCTTTAAGATAGGTGATGCGTGGCGAATCCGTGGTTTTCATCTGTCGCTATCCAATAATGATTTGCTTTAAATATTGAAAAATGGCACGTGCCGACTTGGGTGGCTTGTTCGCCGCGCGCTCCCGCTGGTTATTCCGAATCAATTGCCTTAGATGCTGGACATCAATATCAGGATATTGTGATATTAGCTCCTCCAAGGCTCCACCAGATTCGCCGAGCAACCGGTCTCGCCAGTGTTCGATCTCGTGAAACGCTTCGACATTTTGGTGATGCCGATCATCATAGCGCGCCAGTTCCTGAGCAATCGGTTCAACATCTATGCCGCGCAACAACTTCCCCAGGTATTGAAACTGTCGTTTTTTTGCTGCATACGACCGTATACTTCGCGCCTCGCGCACAGCCTCAAGTATATTGTCAGGCAGACCCAGCTCGACTAACACCTTCTCGGGCATCGCCACCAATCGTTCACCCATCTCGCGTATGGCATGGGCCTCGCGCTTGAGTTGGCTTTTACTTACTAATTCGTCGTTATCTTCCGTCATTTACGTAACAGCCTTTTGAGTCTGCCTCCTACTTAGGTATATACTTAGCGCTCGCTGTCAAACTGCTCAATGGACAAATAAACCTTAGAGCATAGTTGGCTGAATTATATACCCATTTTGGAGACATCATGCAGCAAGCCGAAACCATACAAGGCATTCAATGCAAGGATTGCGGCTTTCAGGGAGAAGCCAGATCAAACAGTTCGCAATTATTTCTCATTTTCATTGCCATGATACTGTTGTCGGCTTTTTTTCTGCCGCTGATTATACTCGCCCTTGCCTACCTGGTCTGGATAATTTCGAAACCATCGAAAAAATCATGCCCGCAATGCAAATCGCATAATATCGAAACGGCGACACTGTCGCTGGAAAAGAAAACGTCGAACATGGAAGCGGATGAAAGTCATTAACAAAAAAATTTGAATGTACTGTTGACGTCTAAGCCCGACTGATGTGGAATATAGCCCACCACCAAAAACGGAACACTCAAGAATTAAGATCATAACAAGGGAAACCTGTCCGCACATCTGAATTAACCAAGGGGGAAACAATGGTTCGTAAGTTCATCGCCAGTCTGGCAATCGCAACACTCGCTACTCTGGCAATTGCCGCGCAGGCTAGTGCCAACACCATCAATCTCAATTCTGCCGAGTGGCTGGGACATTTGAAACTGGAAGGCAAGCAACTCAAAGAAATCAAATCCGCAGTAGAAAAAGCACTGGACTCGCCAATCGACCAGGAGCAACAGTGTGGTGACGTTCGTTTGGATTGCGTGGTTCGCGCAGCACGCGAATGGGAATTTGAAGGAGACAAGTTCCGTGAAATCGTCATCCACATTCACACTATAGGTCATGCCTCACGTGCTGTTCAGCAGGTGAAAGGCAAGTGGCCTGCTGTAGCGACCAAATAAGGTAAGGTCAAAACCCTGGCAAATAGCCTTTGCTTTAGTCACATATAGACGGTTGAGCCGCTAGTCGAGGTTGTATTTCGACTCTGGGAGGGGGGTTGTGCTCCCGTCTAGACCAGTAAAGCCGACTATTTGTCAGGGTTATACCTCATAAGCTAGCCATCTTTTTTTGAAATCCAGTAAAAGCCTTCAATTCCCCGATAAACTCCAGCACCGGGAAATTCGCCTGTTTCCTCTCCACTTCGCCATAAAAACGTTTATAATACCTGCCCTTTTCAAGCGATAAATATAAAGCCGGGATGTCTGAACAAGCACTCACCAATATCAACGTTGTCTCTCAACAACTGTTGCCAACGCCGAAAGAGGTTAAGGATGCTCTGCCCCTATCGGCCGCGGCAGAAAACACTGTTTTGGCGGGACGCGAAGTTTTGCGCGACATTTTGGATCACAAAGACCATCGTATTTTTGTTGTTGTTGGTCCCTGCTCTATCCATGACACCGACGCAGCTATGGACTATGCCCGCCGTTTGAAGAAACTCGCCGACGAATTAAAAGACACTATATATATAGTGATGCGCGTCTACTTCGAAAAACCGCGTACCACTGTTGGCTGGAAAGGTCTGATCAACGATCCTCAGATGGATGACTCATTCCATATCGAGCAAGGCCTGCACACCGCTAGAAAACTCTTACTCGATATTGCCGAATTAGGCCTACCTACCGCGACTGAGGCTCTGGATCCTATTTCGCCTCAGTATTTGTCGGACCTGATTACCTGGACGGCGATTGGCGCCCGAACTACGGAATCTCAAACCCATCGCGAAATGGCCAGCGGCCTTTCCACTCCCGTAGGTTTTAAAAATGGCACCGATGGCAGTCTTAGCGTCGCCATTAATGCCCTGCATTCGGCATCACGTGGTCACCATTTTCTAGGTATTAACCAGGAAGGTCAGTGCGCCGTATTTCACACCCGTGGCAATCAATACGGTCATGTGGTCTTGCGTGGCGGTGGCGGAACGCACAACTACGATTCCGTCAGCATCAAACAATGTGAAAAAGAGCTCGAAGCGGCCAATCTGTTACCGCTCAACATCACCATAGATTGCAGCCATGGTAATTCCAACAAAGATCCGGCGAATCAGCCATTGGTCGCAGATGATTGTGTCAACCAGATAGTCGAAGGCAATAAGTCTATTGTCGCGCTAATGCTGGAAAGCAATATCCATTGGGGAAATCAAAACATCCCTGAAAATCTCGCCGATCTGAAGTACGGTGTATCAGTCACCGATGCCTGTATCGACTGGGAGACAACGGAAAAGTGTTTACGTAGCGCGGCGGATAAATTGCGCGACGTCCTGCCCAATCGTATTAAATAGACGACACTAATTACAACAACGAGGTGCATCCTCCTCGACGAGGATCACCCGCAGCCGACAAACCGGTCCGATCAAACCTGACCGCGTGCACACCACCAAAAAACAAATTATGTTCTGGCCACAAAACGTGTTGTGGAAAATCATCTACCAGCGCATTCACCACATCTTCACGCAATCCACCCTCGATATTCAGTACATCCTGTTCAAGGTGAATACGTGGCAGCTGAACCGCTTCCTCCAGGTGCATGCCGAAATCCACGAGATTGATTAACGTCTGCAAGACCGCTGTGCGCAGCCGGTTCGAGCCGCCTGAACCCAGGGCGGTTACGCCGCCATCTCTATCCAACAATAAAGATGGCGCCATCATCGACGTCATACGCTGATCGGTCTGCCAGTGATGAAAACCTTGTGGATTGAGATCCTCTTCACCCAACATATTGTTTAGCATGATTTGCATACCAGGCAACATATGGCCGCAGCCCTCGCCATTGCTTAGCGTCATGGCGGCAGCATTACCCTTGGCATCTACTATGCTGATGTGTGTTGTGCCGCGAAGGGCCTGAGCGCGCCCTTTGAGCGTTTTAACAAATGTCTTGAGTTGCTCCGGATCAAGTAATGATGCAAGGCCGTTTGGATTCTGACTCGCCATAACTCTCGCTCGTGAGGTAGCATCCATAACATTGGCCAACATGCGCAGATATGCATAGGAACCATGTCGATATTGACCGATCTGAACTTCATGCAATAACTGCAACGCAAAGTGTATCAAGGTGCCACCAGACGAGGGCAAGGGATTGGTCAGCAATCGATGATTACCATAGGCGCTTTGCAGGGCGCGACGTTTCTCCACCGTGTACTGCTTCAAGTCTTCGGAATCAAGACAACCACCTTCACGGGTAACATGACAGATTGCCGCGGCGATTTCTCCGCGATAAAAAAGCGCATCCCCTTCGTGGGCCAACGCATCGAGCACATCGGCAAACCCTGTCATTCGATAGCTGTCACCTTCGCCTTTCATTCGCGCCGCCTCATCCTGACGTGTAAAAATCTCACGCGTCTCCGATGAAACCTGATAAATCGGTTTCACTATGTCGAGGATATAGGCTTGAAAGGCATTCAGGTTTATCCCGTTTTTGGCAAGACGGATAGCGGGTTCCACCAATCGCGACATCGGCATACTTGCCAGATCGCGATGAATCTCAAACATGCCACGCACGGTTCCTGGCGTGGCAATCGAGGCTCGTCCGATATGAAATTCCTGCGTTGCCGTTCCAAAGTCGGCCTGTATAGGATAAAAATCCAGTTCGTCCAGCTTGGGTTTTTGACGAGGTGTTTGCACAAAAAAATCATACACGCCATGACGGCCTTTGCTATCGCGAAATATCAGATAACCACCACCACCCAGTGAACACAGCACGGGTTCGACTACGCAGGCGGCAAATTGCGCGGCTATAACTGCATCGAAAGCGTTTCCTCCGTCGCGTAGAATTTCTTCTGCCGCACGCACTGTTTCAATATGGCCAGCGCCTATGGCACCGTGATGTTTCATGTATTTCTCAATCTCATTTACAACGCCTGATTTACCGGAACAACATCGACTTTATACTCCAAAGCCTGCTTCTGATCTGAAAGCATCATTATCGCCTTTGCCAATTGTTGCATCATCGCCCTCACATGGCTAAGCAATTCCAGAATATCAACCATATCCTGCACTTCTACCTGTTGTGATGTACCCGCCGACAACACCTGTTGCTTCAAAGCCTGATAACGCTCTTCCGCCTCAACGATACGCGCGGGAAAGCTTGCCATATTGTCTTCTGCATCCGGTGACTGCATGGACTTCAATATATTGCGACACAAAAACAGATAGGATTCGGCATCTTCTTTTAAAGCCGTATGGAGTAGTTTAACCTGCCAGCTATGATGCTCACGCAAAAAGGTGGCGTGTACAGTCGCTGTGTGGAAATACTGACTCACACGCATAAGCCCGGGTAGTTGATTTGCCGTTTCCTTGCTCAGGTTTCTGGAATAAAGCTGTACAGTAAAATCACGCACCCGGGTCAAAATATTTTCCGTAGTATCTTCCAGCTCGTGCACTGCCTTACGAGACGGCACGGGTACCAACAATACCTGTTGGCCAAGATGTAATACAAAATTCTGGACGCGAGACAATTCCTGCCATACCGCATTCACTGCCAGGGTTGGCGTCCCCAATGTCGTTGCATCCAGATGTAAGGCCTCTATTTCGTGCTCGGCCACACTGGTAAAGCGATGCTTTAAAAAAGTCGTCAGGCGTGCACTTAGAGGCCACATCAATACGACTCCGAGTATATTGAATACGGTATGAAACAAAGCAAGCGAAACAACGGCTGTCTGTTCCAAACCTATCAAGCTGCCAACTGCCGCAACCAGCCACAACACCAAAGGCAATAACACCAATGCAACGACACCGGTAAACACATTAAAAATAATATGCGCCAGGGCGACACGCTTGGCATTGGGTGTCGCGCCAATAACCGCTAACGCTGCCGTCGAAGTAGTGCCAACATTTGCACCGATAACCATAGCAGCGGCGGCATCAAAGCCCAGCGCACCGGAAGAAACCGCGGTGAGAATCATTGCCACTGCGGCAGAAGACGACTGGGTCAGGACAGTAATTACGAATCCCATCGCCATGTAGAGAAACAGGCCAGAAGTATTGTCCGGAAAGACCGTCGCCAGTTCGATGGATTGCGACAGACCGGCGAAGGCATTCTTCAGTACTTCAATGCCTATAAAAAACAGACCAAAACCGGTTAAGACCTCGCCAATCGCCTTGATGCGAGAGGACTCCATAAACAACTGCGCAAGCATACCGATACCCACCAGGGGCAAGGCCCAGAGGGCTAATTTAAAGTTCAGCCCTATCATGCTGACCAGCCAGCCGGTCATGGTCGTACCGATATTGGCCCCAAATACCACGCCCATCGCCTGATAAAGCGTCAATATGCCTGCGTTCACAAAACCGATGATGGCGACGGTGACTGCGCTGGAAGACTGAACGATACTGGTAATCAATGCACCGGAAAGTATGCCGCGCATCGGTGTGCGAGTAGCCTTGGCCAGGAAATTCCGCAAGGAGTTACCCGCGGCGATAGACAGGCCATCGGTGATCAGCTTGATCGCCAGCAGAAACAAACCTATGCCACCAAGCACTTGTCCAAGAAGAAACAACACGTTCACGGGTCCGGTTATGGGTTACCCACACATTATGCCTCAAGCAAACAGACGATAGAATGAACATCAGTCCCCGGAAGATATACCCCGGCCCGGCTTTCCACTATAATGCCCCGACAATTTCCATCGTTGCCTCCCCATGTCTGAACAATTTGAATTTTTTGCCACCTCTTCCCGAGATCTTGAAACACTGGTCGCCGATGAACTAAACACCTTGGGCATCTCCGACTGTAAGACATCTCCAGGCAGCGTGCGATTTAAAGCAACGCTGGAACAAGCCTATCGTGCCTGTTTATGGTCACGCCTGGCCAACCGTATTTTGATGCCACTGGCAAACTTTGCAGCGGACAACGAAAAAGCCTTATACGATGGCGTGAATGCTATCGATTGGTTATCTCATTTCGACCACACCTGCACGCTCGCCATCGACGCCAATGTCAGTCGATCCAAATTCAACAACAGCCACTTTGTGGCACTTCAGGTCAAAGACGCTATCGTTGACCAGATGCGCGATCGCTGTGGGGAACGCCCGAATATCGATATCAAAGAAGCCGATATTCGCGTGAATGTTTATATTCATCGCGATCAAGTGCAAATTGCGCTGGATCTGTCCGGCGGAAGCCTGCATCAACGTGGCTATCGCATACACGGCGGTAGCGCACCATTAAAGGAAAATCTCGCCGCCGCCATTCTGGTTCGCGCGGGCTGGCCTGCTATCGCCAAAAGTGGTGGTGCCTTTTGTGACTTCATGTGCGGCTCTGGAACGCTGTTAATCGAAGCTGCCTTGATGGCAGGTGATGTTGCGCCCGGCTTACAAAAAAAGCGTTTTGGTTTTCAGTTTTGGAAGCGTTTTGATACCTCTGTCTGGGAGAAACTCTTACACGAGGCCGAAGAACGCCGAGATGTCGGGCTACAACAAATTCCCAGAATTATTGGCTTTGACCAATCCTATAAAGCCTATCTCGCCGCACAGGACAATATCGAGAATGCGGGTCTGGGTGCGTACATACACCTGGAAAAACAGGAACTGGAACAGATCAATGTAAACAAAAAAATAAAAGAAGGACTGGTGTGCATCAATCCTCCCTACGGTGTGCGTATTGGTGAACTGGAAAACCTGGGCAGCCTATATCGCGCTATCGGACGGCAATTGCGCTCGCAGTTTGTGAACTGGAAGGCCGGTATTTTCACTGCGAATCCCGATCTCGGAAAAATGCTGGATATCCACGCCAATAAACAATACAGCTTTTACAACGGCCCGCTTAAATGCAAGCTGCTGTTAATGGATATCAATCCAACAAACTTTATTACTCCGCGTCGACTTCCCAAACTTCTGGACGCCTCGCAGTTTAGCGAAAATGCGCAAATGCTACGCAATCGCCTGGTTAAGAATCAAAAACACCTGGCAAAATGGTTGCGCCAGCACAATATCAGTTGCTATCGCCTTTATGATGCCGACATTCCCGAATACGCAATGGCAATTGACATTTACGAAAGCGACAAGCTGCGTATCCATGTTCAGGAATACGAAGCGCCGAAAACGATAGACGAACAGGCGGCGCGACAACGGGTAAGAGAAGCGCTTAGCGTTGTACGTGAAGAGTTTGGCATCAGCGAAGACGAATTGTTTTTTAAGCGACGTCGTCAGCAAAAAGGCACGCAGCAATACGAGAAACAATCGCAAGACAGTCCTTTTTACACGGTAAGCGAAAACAATCACCGTTTCCTGGTCAATCTCGAAGATTTTCTCGATACCGGGCTTTTTCTCGATCACCGACTGGCGAGGTCGTGGGTAGAGGAAAACAGTGCTAACGCAGACTTTCTCAATCTATTCGCCTATACCGGTAGCGCGACAGTTTATGCTGCAGCCGGTGGCGCACGCTCGACGACAACTGTCGATATGTCGAGAACCTATCTGGACTGGGCAATACGCAATTTTCAACTCAATGGCTTCGAGCTTAGTGACTCGCACCAGTTTATCCAGGCGGATTGCATCGACTGGTTGAAAAAACAGGCGCCCTATCCGGTCTATGATTTAATATTCCTTGATCCGCCCAGCTTTTCCAATTCCAAGCGCATGAAAGACGTTCTGGACATTCAACGCGATCACGTTGAACTGATAAAAAATTGCATGCGCCTGCTGCGTCCGAAAGGCCTACTTATATTTTCCAACAATCTACGCAATTTCAAACTCGATAGCGATGCCTTATCGGCGTACTCAACCAAGAACATGACGCGACCAAGTATTCCAAAAGATTTTGAGCGTGATCAGAAAATCCATCATTGCTGGTTTATAACTCACGCCTCTGGTTGACGCTTGTTGTTTGCCGCACGTGCAAAATCATTTTACCACTATAAAAGTCAACAACCGCATGAAGTAACATCGGTATCAGCAAGGAGTCGGTGAGCAAAAATACATACGCCAGAACCGCGCCGGCAGCCGCTGTTCGCAGCACACCCTGGACACCTTGATAGACATGATTCAAGCCGAATAAAACCGATGTGATAAGCAATGCAATCCACGGATCGCTCATGCTGGTGAAATACCACATCATGTAACCACGATAGATAAGCTCCTCACAGATACCTGCCGTGAGTGACACCCACACAAACCATTGCATTTCGCGATCATTGGTCGGCCCCACCTCGGCGCCAGGCATGTCGGAAATCCAGCGTCGCAACCTGATATTCCATGCTCCACCCGCTCGCGCATTCTGTAAAATAAACACCGAGAAACTCACGTAAGCGATAACCAGGGCAAAACCAAACCATGTGCCCGCTGTGTCCGACACGGGCGAGAGTCCCATAGCAGTCAAATCACGTTCGTTATAGCTATACAGTCCCAATAGGAACGAGACCACAATCCACTGTTGAATACTGGCAGATTTGTACAACTGTTCACGTATGCCCGGTGAGTTCTTCTGAAGTTCGGCCTTGATCATCGGATAAGATTTATACGTCATCATCGGCACGCCAATAGCGAAGAACAATATAAACAAGTGATCAAGAATAGTCATAGATGCGTGATGATAGTAATTCAAAGAGACAATAACACACATCGGTGATGCTGGGTGCAGGAAGCCTGGTTAGCCAGGAAATTTTTTGTGGCTTTTACGTGGCCAGTGTTTGCCCCAGCGCTTGGAGCCACATGTCCGCCGGGATAAAGTGCCCCACCTCAGGAGGAAGAGGCGGGGCGTTCCCACTAAGAGAGGAGGGAAAAATCTAATTTCTATTTAAGTCATCAGCTAATTAAGCGCTATTCACACGTCGTAACGTTTTTAACGCCGCTATCGCCCGCTAGATGATTTACGTGGCTGATGCCTAGGCCAGTTTATTGGTGGCGACTTTGTAGCTGGGATCTTCCAGCACATTGACTTCTACCAAATCACCTGCGTTTTCCATCAGAACTTTGCATTCCTGACTCAAATGCCGCAGATGCAGCTTCTTACCTTCATTCACGTAGCGCAAGGCCAATGCATCAATTGCCTCCAGCGCGGAATGGTCATAAACGCGCGAATTCTGGAAATCGATTACCACATCATCCGGATCTCGTTGTGGATCGAAGAGCTCGCGAAAATTATGGATCGATCCAAAAAATAATGGTCCGCGCAATAAATAAATCTTCGATCCATTTGCGTCCATGTATGTTTGGACCTCGATGCGCTTGGCTTGTTCCCACGCAAATACCAGTGCTGAAACTATCACGCCGACAACGACGGCGATTGCAAGATCGGTTGCAACGGTTACACCTGAAACCAGTATCAATACAAATGCATCAGATCGCGGCACCTTGCCGAGTATTCGAAAACTGGACCACTCAAAAGTTCCCAGGACGACGATGAACATGACGCCGATAAGGGCGGCGATCGGTATCATTTCAATGAGACTGGAAGCAAATACAATAAAAATCAGCAGGAATATCGCCGCAGAAATTCCTGACAATCGGCCTCGGCCGCCGGAGTTAACATTAATCATGCTTTGACCAATCATCGCGCAACCACCCATGCCACCAAAAAAACCGGTAACAACATTGGCGGTACCTTGACCAATACACTCCTTGTTACCGCGGCCGCGTGTTTCAGTAATCTCGTCAATTAACGTCATGGTCAATAACGATTCGATCAAACCAACCAGGGCGAGAATGACGGAATAAGGCAGTATGATCCACAGCGTTTCCAGACTCAGTGGCACCATTGGAATGTGAAACTCTGGCAATCCACCAGCTATCGAAGCCATCTCGCCAACCGTGCGAGTATCAAGATTAAAAAATATCACTAATGCGCTAACGACAATAATTGCTGCCAGGGAAGAAGGAATAGCTTTGGTTAAACGTGGCAGAAAATGAATTATCGACATGGTAAGAACGATCAAGCCTAGCAACATCCACAGTGCATCACCGGACATCCAGCTCACGCCGCCAGTTTCATCCTTGACTTGAAAGTGCTGCAATTGCGCGAGAAAAATCACGATTGCCAACCCGTTAACAAATCCGAGCATTACGGGATAAGGCACCAGACGAATAAACTTACCCAGCCTCAATACGCCCATACTGATTTGTATCAGTCCCATCAGCACTACGGCAGCAAACAAATACTCCACGCCATGGCTTGCCACCAAATCCACCATCACAACCGCAAGTGCGCCGGTCGCGCCTGAGATCATTCCCGGTCGACCACCTATCGTTGCAGTAATAAGCCCAACCATAAAAGCCGCATACAATCCCACCAGCGGATGCACACCGGCGACAAAGGCAAAGGCGACAGCTTCAGGAACCAGGGCAAGGGCAACCGTTAATCCGGAGAGTAAATCATTCTTTATAGAACGATTAACAGCACTATTGATATCAAACATTGATGAATTAAATCCTATCCTATTGATTGTAAAGAACAGCTTCACCTGCCCTTTACACGAACAAAGGGCGCGAATGGTAGCAACTCACGCCAACCTTGTCAAAAGTCCGACACATGCCGATTTTTTTTATTCCATTGTTTTATGCAAGCTGCTGAATCGCTGGGAAGGACAAGAAGACAGGCATGGTCTACCCCTTGCACTGAGTGAACCAGGGCCGGGAAATGTTTTCTAATGAGGATGTAGGTGTTGCGCCAGATATCCTCAGTATCGGTAGTCTAATGAAGTACGAGCGTAGCCATTGCAATTAATGCAAGACGATTTTTGTAAAACGATTGCTCAAGCCTCGCACTCACGAGAAGACTAAACGAGTGGGTATCTGACTCATCCAAGCCCAGGGGAGTATGACCTTTTGGTTGAGGAGAGTTGCCTATGGCTCGAGTAAAGAAACCTTGCGTTTCCAATCTGGATCGCATGACACGCGTTTTTCTTGGTGCAATGACGATGGTGTTTGCCTTCGCTTTGCCATTGACCGCTAAATGGTTTGCAGGCCTGACACTGGCATCGACATATCCTTTATTTACCGGGATTATGGCGTGGGATCCGTTTTACGCCTTGATCAATGTGGTGCGCGAACGCTTCTCCGACTACCACATCTTTCATTGAGCTTATTCCGGTTTTAGCAATTCAATGATGGCGGTGTTTAATTGTTCGGTGTCAGAAACGAGTCGGTCCGGTCGCGCTTTTAACAAACGCTCACGCGTATTGAAACCCCAGTCCACCGCCACGACCGGGACGCTCGCCCGTTGCGCCAATACAATATCTCTGGCCTCATCGGTGACATAGATCAAGCGTCTGTTTTCCTTTTCCCGTTCACGCAAAAATTGATGTTTGCCTTTTCGCCATCGCGTCGAATCGACGAAATCCGGCATCTTCATCTCGTGTCGCTGAAAAAACTGTTGCACAATGGCACGGGAATTCGCAGTCAATACCGCAACACGGATATCATTTTCCAACAGTCGATTGATAAGATCGCGCACACCGGGATACGGTTGAATTTCAGCGCTACGTCTATGCATTAAACGACGCCCTTGAAGAATAAAACAAGGCAGCCGCCATCGTGGCACGCCCAGGTATGAGAGAATTTCCGGCACAGACAATTGTCGAATGGTTTGAAAGCCTGTCTGATCCAGAGTTGGAAAACCGGACCTGCGTGCGATGACGTTATAGACATCCAGACCCACCGCCATTGAATTGGCCAGCGTACCATCAAAATCAAACACGGCTGTTGGTATGGATGGCATCGAAGTCACTATTTAATTTTGACCGGAATGCCTGCCACCAACAAACTTACCTGTTGGCTGACCGTCGCCAGACCTTGGTGCAGAAAACCGATTTCGTCGCAGAACTTTCGTGTCAATTCACCCATAGGCATGACACCAAATCCGACTTCGTTAGACACAAAAAGGATGTCACTACGCATTTGCGGCAAGACCTCAAACAAATGCGCGACTTCCCTTTCAAGAATGCAATTCCCCTGTTCTTCCTGCATAAGCAGATTCGTCATCCATAGTGTGAGACAGTCCACTACTATGCAGTTTTCAACCTTGTCGCTGCGCTGAAGCGCATCGGCGAGATGTAGCGGCTCTTCGATTAATTGCCAGTCCGCACCGCGATCCTGTTGATGTCGCGCTATGCGTGCCTGCATTTCTTCATCCAGACCTTGCGCCGTCGCTATATAGACTGGCGTCCGCCCGCTTTGCAAAGCGCATTGCTGCGCATAAGCGGATTTACCTGATCGCATACCGCCGAGGATCAAATGCATAGGTTTACTCTCAAAATTCACACATTATAGGGACTCTGTTAATAGGCGTCAGCGCAAATCTGTTATCATGCGCAACAGGTTCAACATTATCGAGCAGGCATGAAAAAACGCGGCCTGACCTGGTTAACAGGCATTATTGTTCTATTTGTCATCTTCATTGGGCCGTGGCCAATTAATGATCCACCCTATGTCGAAGGCGAATACTATCAACACACCCTGAATTCTCTCCAACAACTAGCTGTCGACAAATCAGATGGGGCGTTGACAGGCAATATTGCACAAGTAGACATCACCCCAGAAGGCGAATTTTCATTAGGCGGTTTTGCAGCGCGCAAACCCAAGCTCACACGGGAGATTCGAACACCGCTTAAAGCCAGTGCACTCACACTATCCAATCAACACAAAACGGTTACGATTATCAATGCAGAAATTCTGCTGCCCTTGCCATTGTTGGTAGAACAGGTCAGCGCGCGTACGGCCATTCCACGAGAACAATTATTCTTTAGCGCCAGCCACACCCATTCGGGACCGGGCGCATACGAGGACTCATGGCTACTCGAATTCACGCTTGGCGACTATGATGCAGATGCAACTGAAACATTGCTAAGTAAAATAAGCGCCGCGGTTTTGGCAAGCCGACAAAACCTTGCGCCTGTGCAATTGGAATATCATCGCATCGCGCCACAGACCGAAACACCTTTGACGCGTCACGGCCTGCAATCGAAGAAGGCCAGCGTCACAGCCTATGAAACGATACATGTATTGAGCCTGCTCGATGGCCAGGGAAACCGTCGCGGCATGCTCATCGGTTTTGGCGCACATCCGACCCTATTGGGTCGCGATAATCACCAACTCGATGGCGACTATCCTGGCCGCCTGACGATGCATCTCTCACAACAATTGAATATCCCGGTCATGTTCGCATCGAGCGCGCCTGGCGCAACGTCGGCACAGATTTCCGGGCAGGAGTCCGGCGTCGAGGGCCAGGTCAGAGACGCACAACGCTACGCGCAAACCCTGGCGCAGCAAATACACTCAACCATCTCCAGCCAGACAGGCACACGCTGGTCAAATGGAACTGTCGATAGTTTGCTACTGCCGGTAAGGTTGAATAGTCTGCACCTGCAATTAGGCAAACACCTCAGAGTCAGTCCAATTCTGAGTCAGGCGCTACTTCACCCTGACAACACTTACATCCATGCCTTAAACCTGGACAAGGTATTATTGCTTTCCTTCCCCGCTGATTACGCTGGAGGACTTGCCGCTGAACTGGAGGCCAGTCTTCCACAGCAAGGCTGCATGCCCTTCCCACTGTCCTTTAACGGGGATTATATTGGATATGTCTCCCCATCCGCCGATATGGATATCCCCCACTACACCACCCGGGACGTCAATTTTTTTGGCCGCTGGACAGGAGATTATTTCAACGATCTGGCCAGGGCGATGTGTAACAAATTTAGGGCAAACGCCTCTATTCCGTGATCCTTTTGTGAAATTACAGCGCTAGCATATGTTCAGACTGACTGGAGGACACGCAATGTCACGGCAAATTCTCGTCATCGAAGACAATACCGATATATCTAACCTCTTGACCATGCACCTCAGAGATCTGGGCTGCGATGTACGCCACACCGGTAACGGGCGCGAGGGCCTGGAATTGGCCATACAGGGTGAATATGAACTCATCATACTCGACCTGATGCTGCCCGGTCTCGACGGCATCGAAATCTGCAAACAATTGCGTGGCAAGAATATCTATACGCCCATTCTGATGTTGACCGCGCGCAGTAGCGAACTGGACCGCGTGCTCGGCCTGGAAGTAGGTGCCGACGACTATCTCACCAAACCTTTTTCCATACGCGAATTAATCGCGCGGGTAAAAGCCATGTTTCGACGCATGGAAAATTTTCACCGCGAGCAGGAATCCGAATCCCAGTTGATTCAGTACAAAGATATGCGGATTGATCTTGCCGATCGGGTCGTTGAAGTACGCGGTCGCTATATCGATCTGACGGCCAAAGAATTCGATCTATTAGTGCAGTTCGCTGCGCAACCCGGCCGCGTCTACACCCGCGCACAGCTACTCGATAGCGTTTGGGGCTATGGACACGATGGCTATGAGCATACCGTCAACTCGCACATCAACCGCCTACGCAGTAAGATCGAACAAGATCCCACCCACCCGGAGTTTATTCTAACGGTGTGGGGTGTTGGTTATAAGTTCAATCGCGATTTACAGGCTGTTGCATGAGTAATACGCTTTACAAAAAACTTTCCCTGGTTCTACTGGGAGTGATGTTGTTTCTCGGTCTGACGCTGGTCACCATCAGTGCGCTTACCACACCGGTATTTTTGCAGGAACTCAATCAACGCCTGCATTATGATCTTGCGCAGAATCTGGTCAAGGAAACACGTCTGTTCGAAAACACGCAGGTCAACGAAAAAGACTGGAATAAAGTCTTTATGGGGCTGATGCTGGTCAATCCTGCGATAGAGGTTTACCTGGTTTCAGTCAACGGCGACATACTCGCCTATTCCGCGCCGCCAGGCCATGTCAAACTGGATGCCATAGATACGGGTGTCATACACCATTATCTATCCGGAGACGAGCTTCCCATACTCGGTGATGATCCGCGTGGAGTCGAGCGCAAGAAGGCCTTTTCCGCTGCGCCTATTTATGATGGCAGTCAGCTACAGGGATATTTATATGTTGTGCTTGGCGGCGAAATCTATGATTCCGTCATCAGTATGTTGCAGTCGAGCTATGTCTCGCGTATGGCCATTGCCGCCATCGTAAGCGCGATTCTGATCGCGTTTATAGCGGGCCTGTTTACCTTTCGCTTTATCACACGCCGCGTACGCAATCTTTCACAACTCATGCAACAATTTAAAAAGAGTGATTTTCAACAACACTTGATAATGGATAAACGTTTCGATGGCCGCCCTGGTGATGAAATCGACGAACTCGGCCGCACCTTTCGTGAGATGTCGGAGCGCATTATTCAACAGGTTAAACAACTGCAACATGAAGACACCATGCGCCGCGAACTGATCGCCAATGTGTCACATGATTTGCGCACACCCCTGTCTTCGTTACAGGGTTATCTGGAAACGCTAAGTATCAAAGGCGACTCACTCAACACAGACGAGCGTAAACACTACGTCGATGTCGCTTTCCGACACAGTCAACGTCTGGGGCGTCTGATATCTGAATTGTTTGAATTATCCATACTGGAAAGTGGCTCAAATCGTCTACACTACGAGCCCTTTTCCATGTCGGAACTGGCCTACGATGTGGTGCAGAAATTTCAGTACCTCGCCAGTGAAAAACAGATCAGTTTGCACACGAGCATACCCGAGCAGATTCCCTTTGTTCAGGCCGATATTGCCTTGATCGAACGGGTTATCGAAAACCTTCTGGACAATGCCATAAAGTACACCCAGCGCGGAGGTGAAGTCAGTCTAGAACTGGAACAAAAAGATGGGCAGTTATTCATCAGTATTGCAGACAATGGCCCGGGCATCGATGAAAAGGACATACCGCATATCTTTGAACGATTCTATCGCGCAAATAAAAGCCGCGATGATACGGAATCAGGCACAGGCCTTGGTCTGGCCATCACCAAGCGCATTTTGCAGCTTCATCAGAGTGATGTTCGCGTAACCAGCCATATCAATCAGGGGACGCAATTTGCCTTTCCCTTGCCCTTACATCCGATTCACTAGGCCTTACCTAACAGCGGCTTAGATAGGATTTCCGGGACTGGCAAATCCGACATTCATTGTTCACAAAAAGTATGTGAATAGCATCACACTTCCCTTGCAACACACTTCTCAAAGCCGGGGTTTTTACGATACAGTCTTTACCGTATGTGATGACTTATGCAAATGGACTTGGCAATCTACTCGACGGCATATCGATGTAAATTTATACACTTTTAGGGGACGGGGACTGCTGACCACAGCAAGTTCTCATTAGAGGGCACCGAATAGGTGCCCTTATTTTTTCCTGTCTAGAATAAACACGCCTAATGCAGCGGGTCTGCATTCATATCACGAATCCCAAGATCGTTAGCAAACGGATAATCCACACCCAAGAAGGAAATCCAGAACCAATTGGCAAAACCACCGTGACCCTGTTCACAGAACACGGTAAAACACTTTCAAATGCGTCCACATTTCCACTATGCTAATCATAGTATTTGCTATACCTGATGTGGCTGGTAGATAGGAAAACCATTACTAGCCATGCCTCGTGATGAGAACCACAAGCATTGAATGCGCATAGCAACGGTTTTCTTTACTGAATAGAAACGGACTCAGATCGACAAGTTAAGCAACTGCACTTACATAGAGCCTTCTTACAAGGTGCCCTTGCGGCACCTTTTTTTATGTATCCAGCCGTGGCAGCGTTACAAAAAAGGTGACGCCTTTGTTGGGTTTGTTAGAATGAAAACCGATTTTACCTCGCATTTTTTCCACGAGATTCTTACACAATGCCAACCCCAGTCCCGCGCCGTTATGTTTACGCGTAGTCGAACTGTCTACTTGATAAAACCTCTCGAATATATCATCTGCGAGTTCATCTGGAATTCCAACCCCTTCGTCACATACTGAAATGTTGACTTCAGTCGGTTGCGCCACTACCGACAATTTTACTGCGCCCTTGGCAGGCGAGAATTTAGCTGCATTGGACAAGAGATTTGAAATGACCTGTATCAATCTCAATGCATCGACTTCCACGCCTATCTTCTCATCACATGCCTGACCCAACTGCAAATGGATATCGTAGTGAGAAGAAAGATAGGTATTTTGCTTAATAGCATCTCTGATCACAGGCATGATGGACTGTGGTGTATTCTCCACGATCAACATACCATGCGCTGCTTTATCGATATCTATCACATCCTCGACTATAGCTACCAAACGCTTACTATTATTGTATGCAATATCGATCAAACGACTAACTTCATTTTTGACATCGACTGCTTCATCACACTCTATACGCAACAACCCCAGTGCGCCAAGTATAGAAGTCAGCGGCGTTCTGAGTTCATGGGAAATTGTCGACACCAGTTGATTTTTCATCACATCCACCTTCTGTCTTTCCTGTATATCGCGGAATATTGCAACATAGTGGGGAGTTTCATCTTCAAGCTCAATGTATTGTGTCTGGATTTCAACAGCGATAAAGTGACCGTCACGATGACGTAATTCCGCTTCGAGACTCACCACTCTTCCCTGACGTCCACTAATGGGTTCAATAAGTTGTCGGTAAGATTCTTCGGTAATGTCTGGCAATAAATCGACCGGAGACATTCGACGCAAATCCGCCTCACTATATCCCGACTGCAACGCGGCTCCACGATTTACGTAAATACACTGCAATGAATTCACGTCGAAAACAAAAACACCTTCGAGCATCATATCCAGAATCTTTTTGAATCTTTCATTGACAAGTTGAGTCTTTTTCTCGTAGTCAACATTTGCCAGTGATCCTATTATCTCATGGGGATTTCCCGCGTCATCCAGCACCAGGTTTAACTCATCTCTTAGCCAGATGAACTGACCGTTACCTTGTAAAAATCGGTATTCCTGAATGTGTTTTCCATAGTTATAAAGTTTTATTACATCCGACCACACACGGTCGCGATCCTCAGGATGTATCTTGTCCTGCCAAAATTTCGCATCGCTGATAAATTCGCGTGCGTCATATCCAAGCAGTTTTCCTACATTAGCGCTAATGAAAGTGGGACAATAGTCGCCAACTGCACGACGGCTATATAAGACTACAGGTAGGTTTGACAGGATGTGCGCGTGTTGTTTTACGCTATTTTCGAGTTCGTTTTCACGTTGTTTTATTTCGCTGGCGTCACGAATTTGCGCAGCGAATTGTAGCTTCTCGTCACCACGCGAGAGCACCGACGCAGTCCATTCGCTGGTAAAGTAAGTGCCGTCGCTTTTCATACTGGCCAGATGAATAGTGCTGTGCGCACTTTTATCTTTGTATAACAGTTCATAGGCAAAATGTTTGAGTACTTCGCGACTGTCTCCGGACACCAGACGTACTAAATCTGACTCAAGTACAGTATCCAAGCTGTAACCAAACAACTGCTGAGCGGCTCGATTCCAACTGGTTATGCGCATGCGTTCATCCCATTCAATCGTAGCCAGGGGAGAACTGTCTATCAATAGCTTCACTCGCCTGTCAGAACGTTCTCGATTTTCGAGTTCTTTTTCGCCGGAATACTTCATTCTGATGTTTTTGGTAAACGCCTCATTCAGACGCGTACCGCCAACATGTAAGGTGATTAGAAAAAACACCGCCAAAACTGAGATAATGGAAAGCGTCGTATCGTGCATCGCCATCATGACGACTACCGGTATAAGAACCAAGGCGAGATAGATACGCATAATCGGTATCACATATGCCAGACTGACAACAGACCCGGATGCGACACCGGCAATCAAAATTATCATTACTGACAAGGTGGTAATAGACAGGTATTGTATAAAAACAATCGACGCCAAAGCCCAGCATATACCGAGCAATATAGCCCCTAAGCCAAAACGAAAACGCCACGCAGGTTCGTACTCACTATCGGCATTACTTGCACTATAACGGGCGTAAACTATCGTGCGATAAATCATCACCAGCACGAACAAAACGGACCAGGCAAACAGTAGAGATTTGGGTACTTCGCTGGAGATTACCAGCAATAAGACTATTGCAAGTAATAAGGCAACAAGCGCGGGGAGCGGGTAACTGGCAAATAGCTGCCTATCCTGCTCACATCTTGTCTTGTTTTCCAGCAATCCTTCTGAGTACACAAGTATATTCCTTAACTTTATTCCGATTTCTTTGTGCTATCAGAAAGTATTTGCAATTTATTTTCCGTTTTACCAATTTTTACAATCAGTTTTTTGAATATGCTTATCGCGCCGCAGATACAAAGATATACACACAAACACTGTTAGATAAGAAACATCGGACGAAAACCTCAGTACGCTTTGAATGCCACGAGGAGCACCACATGCACAACTACCGATTGGATAAGGAAAACAAACGCCTGGAATTGGTTTTTGAAGATAGCGTCAACCAGGAAGAGTTTTATCTTATCGCTAAGGAACTGGTTGAAAACGATGACAACTGCCATATTGTGTTCGATATGTCAGCTCTCGACGACATGAACTCCGATATGCTAGGAACGATTATCGCGTTAAAAGCCGCCTTTGGCTGGAGTAGCGACAAAATCGAACTACTGGGATGCAACCAGGATATGCGCGCCCTGTTCAGCCAGCTCCAAATGGATCAGTTCTTCACCATGCACTAAAGGTTTCGCGATACATTTGTGATAAACAGGTGACAAGCCTGTGACGAATGCTTGTCATAGTACCTCCGCTTGATGGCAAACAAACCAATCAATTCGGAGGGTACTATGACAAAATCCATCTTAGCTTTAGCTTTAAGTTTCGGCCTGATCGCCAATGCGGCGCAAGCAGGTGACGACATGGAAACGTTCAAGATAACCGTTACCAACGGCAGTCTTCATCAAATTCTTACACCACCTCTCGTCGTCGCTCACAAGCGTGGCTTCCATTTGTATCACGTTGGCCAGGCAGCAAGTGAAGGACTAGGTATTCAGGCTGAGACAGGCGATCCATCGATGCTTAAGTCCGAAGCCGAAGCGAACGGTATGGTTTACTCCAGTGCTGTCGGCGCTGGCGTAATTCTGCCGGGACAATCGCTCGACATCGAAATCATGGCACCACGTCGTGCACGCTTTAGCGTCAGTACTATGCTGGCCGGTAGTAACGATGCGCTGGCTGTCGTCAGCGGCACTCGTAGCGCGCACAATATGATGGCGGTGATTGATGCCGGTACCGAGATGAACAACGAGGATTGCGATTACATTCCAGGTCCACCTTGCGGCAATGGTAGCAATCAACGCACGGCTTCCGGTGAAGGTATGGTCAGCTATCACAACGGCGTACACGGCGTAGGCGATTTGGTACCTGCGGAAAACGATTGGCGTGGTTCTTTCGCTACGGTTCACATCGACAAGATGGACGACTGAACGGCGGCACGCTTCATGCGTCTAAAGGGGAAGTCATTCAGGCTTCCCCTTTTTTTATGCTAGACCAGATACTCAGTGTTCTCGTAGTGCTTGTCGTCGTCATTGACCCTGTCGGCCTGGCACCGATATTCGCCAGCCTCACCGTCGGCGCAAACGACCAGTACCGCCTGAAAATGGCGCGTCAAGGGGTATTGATTTCAGCCGGGATACTCATTGTATTTACGATTGCGGGTAGCCAGTTACTCGGCTGGCTCGGGATTGGTCTGGACGCTTTTCGTATTGCCGGCGGTTTTCTACTGTTCATGTTGTCTATTGATATGGTGTTCGCCAGACAATCCGGGCTGCGCTCAACAACCCATACGGAAGAAGTAGAGGCGCACGAAAGAGAAGACATTTCCGTTTTCCCCCTGGCAATTCCTCTGATCGCCGGACCGGGATCAATGACCACGCTGGTGTTAATGTTGCGTGAAAACAGTCGGCCTGAATCCTACTGGATCATACTCGGGGTGTTAATCGTGGTATTAATCATGACGTATTACGCACTACGCTTTTCTACAGCTATTATGAAACGCCTGGGCGAAACCGGCGCCAATGTTATCAGCCGTCTGCTCGGTGTTTTACTGTCGGCGCTGGCGGTGCAATACATTGTTGACGGCATCAAAGGCAGCCTGTTTGCCGCGTCTCCTATATAGTCTTATACTGCAACGCCCACTAAGCAGTCGTGCAAGGTTTCGAGTTACGTGCATTTTATTCTGTTAGCCATCATCTTCATCGCTGTCATCTTCGGCCCGCAAATGTGGGCCAAACGCACTTTTGCCCGTTATAGCAAGAATATTGCGAATATGCCTGGCACAGGCGGCGAGCTTGCGCGCCACCTGCTGGACAGATTTGATATGACTGATGTCAAACTGGAAACCACTGAACGTGGCGATCACTATGATCCATCGACAAAAACCGTCCGACTGTCACCAGCGAATTTCCAGGGTCGTTCCCTGACCGCCATTTCCGTGGCCGCTCACGAAGTCGGACACGCCATACAGCACAAACAAAACAGCCCGCTATTGAAAACGCGAACACGATTGGTCATGCTGGCCAATGCCGCCGAACGCTTCGGTTCACTGTTTATGATTGCGATACCGTTTATTACAGCCGCCACCCGTGCACCATCAACCGGGCTGGTAATGTTTGTGGTGGGATTTATCAGTATCGGCCTGGCAGTGCTGGTGCATTTGATTACATTGCCCGTGGAACTCGACGCCAGTTTCAATAAGGCCTTGCCGGTATTGAAAGAAGGGAATTATATCCAAGCGCCTCATGAAGCGGCCGTTCGGCGCATACTCAAGGCTGCGGCCTATACCTATGTAGCGCAATCTCTGGCGGGAATTCTAAATCTTGCTCGCTGGATTGCGGTGTTGAGACGTCGTGGTTAGCGACGGTTTGAACCTGCCCCGATATAAGCGCTAGCACTTCACAACGACGAGCGGTATTAACATCTCGTCTTCGCTCAGACCGCCATGCACGCCAATTTGCGTAAAAGGCTTTTCGGACAGCAAACGATCTTTGATGACGTAATTGCCTTTCAATAACAACACGAAATCGCCTACGCGTTCTTTGAGCAATGCATTGGCCTCACCCAAGCCAAAGTATCCGTCATCAATCAATTGTTGCGCGGACACGCAATCACAATATTGTCCGAGCTGGGTTTCGCACAGATCGGCAAACATCGACATCGCCTCTGGTTTTACATAGCAATAACAGGCGCGGGGTTCACCACATAACGGTATACGTAAACACTGTGCGATTTCCGGATAGTCTTCGATGCGTATGACGTATTCGGGCGCGGTGTCTATCAAGCCGTGATCGGCGGTAACGACAATGAGTGTATTGCTACCCGCTAAGCGAGTCGCCAGTTGTTCCAGTCCTTGATCGAGGTCATTGAAATGTTTATGGGTGTTTTGATGGTAAACACCATAGGTATGACACAAACCGTCGAACTCCGGCCAATAGGCAAAGATATATTTCTTATCCTTGTCCGCGGTAATCGTCTGTTCGATTTCGGAATAGAACTCCTGAAGACTGGCATACCCTTTACGTTTTGCGCCGCGCGTCATGCCCACGCTGTAATCTGAATCAACGATGTAATTATGGTTGATCACGTAACTATCGCGTTTCAATTCGGAATAGAAAGGCTGCGCGCCCATCAATTGATTGATAGTAATGTTCTGACGACTAAACACCTCGCCACCGATGCGCGGTTTGAAAGGTAGCAAAGCCGCCACGGTAGCAAGCTCCCGCCAGTACACAAACCAACCCGTCGCCGTGTGTTGTTGCGCCGCCGTTCCGGTATTCACCGTGGAAATCGCTGTAGATGTGGTGGAAGGAAAAACGGAAGTCAGACTGCCTATACAATGTTTGTTAATAAAACTCTGATCGCCATGTCGGCGTAGGCTATTGTAACCAAGCCCATCCAACAGCATGAAAACAATATTGTCGTAGCCTTCGATCTCGTGGGGTGCCAGCAAAGACGCCGTTGGATAATGATCAATCTTTCCACCCATAGCGACGCGCAAGGACGATATAAGATTGACCAGGCTTCCGGCGCTATAATCTGGCAATACGTTTTTCATTCGCTGTCTGCTTATTTCATTGAAGCAAGCGTGCTTGCGGCTTCGTGTATTAGATCGGGTCCGCGATAAATCATTCCTGAGTACACCTGCACCAGGCTCGCACCCGCTTGTATTTTCTCCCTGGCATCCTCGCCCGACAAAATGCCACCGACGCCAATAATCGGCAACCGACCTTGCAGGGTTTTGTTCAAGACCTTAATCACATGAGTCGACTTTTCTCGCACAGGCGCACCACTCAGGCCACCTTGTTCCCTGCCATGTTCTAGCGCATCTACGCTGTGTTTGTCGATCGTGGTATTGGTCGCTATTACACCATCTATTTCATTATCTATCAAAAACTGCGCGATCGCGGTAACCTCCGCATCTGTCAGATCAGGCGCGATTTTGATCGCAATCGGAATATACTTGCCGTGAGTTTTACTCAACTCGCGCTGCTCACTTTTCAATGCACTAAGCAGTCCACCCATTTCCTCCGCCTGTTGGAGCTGGCGTAGATTCTTGGTATTTGGCGACGAAATATTCACCACGATATAGCTCGCCTGCGCATAGACTTTACGTAAACAAATCAAGTAGTCGTCTACCGCTTTTTCAATCGGCGTATCAAAGTTTTTTCCGATATTGATACCCAGGACGCCATGATAAGAGGCCCGTTTGACTTGTTGCAGCAGGTAATCGACACCCTTGTTATTAAATCCCATACGATTGATGATGGCCTGCGCCTCGGGTAGACGAAACATACGCGGCCTGGGATTGCCCGGTTGAGGACGTGGCGTGACCGTGCCCATTTCGACAAAGCCAAAGCCAAGACTCGCCAGGGCATCGAGATACTCTGCATTCTTATCCAGTCCCGCCGCCAGACCAACACGATTGGGAAAAGCAATCCCCATGACTTCTATCGGATCTTCCACGCGGGATTTTGCCAGTACGCCCTGAAGTCCGATTTCGTAGGCGAACTTCAAACTTTTTAACGTGAAATGGTGAGCCTTTTCCGCGTCCATACGGAAAAGCACGGGACGAACAATCGAATACACAACACACCTGAACTTGACGGAAAGAGGCGAGTATAGCATTTTAAGCGCCCAAAACCGTATGTGGGAAACGTAATGCAGGAAACCATCATCGATCTCATCCGTCATGGCGAGCCCGTCGGCGGCAGTCGTTACCGTGGTCACAACATTGATGACCCCTTAAGTGAAAAGGGCTGGCAACAAATGTGGTCGGCCGTTGGTAAGCGCCAACAATGGCAACATATCATCAGCTCTCCCATGCAACGCTGCCGGGACTTTGCCGAGGCACTGGCGCAAAAACAGCAGCTCTATACCGTGGTCGTTGAAGATCTGAAAGAAATCGGATTTGGCAGTTGGGAAGGCAAAACCAGGCAGGAAGTGAAAACGGAATTCGGCGAAGCCTACAACGCCTTTTATCAAGACCCAGTAAACGCCCGCCCCCAGGGCGCGGAAAATCTCGACAGTTTTATTTCCCGGGTATGTCGCGCCTATGATGATGTCGTCGCCAAAACCTCAGGAAAACATAGTTTGATCGTTGCCCATGCAGGCGTCATACGCGCCATCGTCGCGCATACGGTATGTGCTGCGCCGAGAGGACTATATAACATCCAGATCGACAATGGCGGCATCACACGTATACAGCATGGAAAGTATGGCGCCAGCCTGTTATTTCTGAACAGAAAACTGGAGGACTAATTCAGTTTTCTATCGTGTCCACACCGTTGTTCTGCCGATAAGCGATATGCCGATATAGCCCCGAACATTCAAGACGCGATCATTTTCCAAGGTCATTTTACACGAATAGGTTTTGCCATTTTCAGGGTCGTAGATTTCACCGTCTTCCCACACCCTGTCTCCCTCATATGCAAACCCTTTCATGATCTGCAATCCGATCAAGGGCTTGTCATGTTGCGTTGGGTCGGGATTTTTCAAATCCGTCTTTGCTTGTCCCGCGCGTTCATGGTCGCTTTCAAAATTCGGTTTTTTCAACCAGACTATCTTGCCGCAAAAACGGTCTCCACATTTATATATTTCGATACGCGATTTTTCTTCCGGCGTCGACCACTCACCAATCACATCGTCAGCGCCTTGCGCGAAAATCGTCGGCATGTAAAACACGCCTATTATCAAAACCAGGTATTTGATCATCGAATTCCCCTAAAAATCCTTGTCAGGAAAAGAACCACTAATTTCGTCATGACGAACGACACTAAATAAGCCTGACTTCAATACGCTAACAGGTGAGTGAGAGCAGAAAAAAAACACGCGCCGGGCTTGCAAACCAAAACAGGTATCGCGAATTTTCAACTCTGCTATCGCTCACGAGATAGCAACAGAGAAGGCTATTTATTCACCGTCCAGCATCTCTGCTTTTTCGATAAGAACATCCTCTGCCGGCACATCTTGATGTCCCATACGTGACGTGGTGGCGACAGTCTTAATTTCGTTTACCACATCCATGCCGTCGACGACTCTGCCAAATACGGCATAGCCCCAACCATCACGCGTTTCAGAACGGAAATTCAAAAAATCATTGTCTTTGACATTGATAAAGAATTGCGCCGAAGCGGAATGCGGGTCCATGGTTCTCGCCATAGCGATCGTACCGTTGTCATTGCCAAGACCGTTATTGGCTTCGTTCTTGATTGGGTCACGAGTTTTTTTCTGCTGCATACCAGGCTCGAAACCGCCACCCTGGATCATAAAACCATTGATAATGCGATGGAAAATAGTGCCATCATAGTGCCCATCTCGCACATATTGCTCAAAATTTTCACAAGTAGCAGGCGCCTTTTCATTGTCCAGTTCGATCACAATTGACCCCATACTGGTATTCATTCTGATTTTACTCATTTCCTAGCCCTTATAGATTCATGGCTAATGCGCTAAACGCTTTCGCACCAGCTAAAACACATCAAAAAAACTGGAATTATAGACCTATCGGTGACGGTGTAAAGCGCCGATTTCCTCTCTATGAATGCTCGCCACCTTGCCACAATGTAAACAAACATAAAATACCTGAAAGTCTGTTATAGCCCCCATAATTTTAGTCGTTACAAATACTAATGCAGGAAAATAGAATATGCCGAACAAAAAGTCACAAGTAACACCCGACATTACACAAGCAATTCTCGACAACGTCGTTGATGGCATTATCACTATCGATAGGAAGGGAATAATTCGCTCTTTTAATAAAGCGGCGGAGGCTATGTTTGGTTACACACCTGACGAAGTATTAGGACAGAATGTCAACATTCTAATGGAAGGTACCAACCACAAACTGCACAACCAATATATTAACAACTACCTGAAAACCGGTGACGCACAAATAATCGGTATTGGCCGACTAGTCAAAGCACGAAAAAAATCCGGTGAGGAAATGGATATCGAACTCGCCATAGGAATGGTCGAAAAAGACAGTGAAAAATTCTTTGTAGGCATTACCCGTGATGTCAGCATACGCGAGTTAATACGTCAACAATCAGACAATACCAACAAGTTGCTTAACAGTATTACGGAGGCACAATCCCAGTTTATCCAAGATGTAAAACCAGCTATCGTATTTGAAACCCTGCTAAGCAAAATTCTTGAAGTGACCGAAAGCGACATAGGTTTTATCGGGCAGGTATTTTCAGACGGCAATGACAAGCCTGTGATGAAGACGCTTGCGATTTCTGATATTTCCTGGGATGAAGACAGTCGCGAACTGTACCGAAAAAGCGCCGCAGGTAAACTAATGTTCCACAATACCGAAAACTTGTTTGGGCATACGATGCTCACCGGCGAGACTGTGATCAGCAACGACGCAAAAAAAGACAATCGCAGCGGCGATACACCTGAGGGACATATGAACATCAAGACATATCTTGGCGTACCAATAAAACAGGGAAACATCATGGTGGGTATTCTTGGGCTCGCCAATAGACGCTTTGGTTATGATCAAAGCATTGTTTCATTTCTCAGCCCAATTTTAACCACTTGCGGAAGCATAATTCAGGCGCTTAATCAGACGGAACAACGCAAGAAAGCGCAGCGAGACCTCCTGATGGCTAACCAAAAACTGGAGGTCACAGTCAACGAAATGGAAGAGCGTACGCGTGAAATAAGTATCGTCCGAGACCTAGACGACTATCTTCAGGTGTGCAGGAGTTACTCGGAGGCGTATGCAGTGACTCGGAATATGCTTAAACAGCTTTTCCCTCAATCCATGGGTTTTATCTACGCCAACAATCGCTCAAACGATGGTTTGTTAATGATGGAATATTGGGGCTCACAGGATAATATCGATCCTATCCTCGATCATGATGATTGTATTGCTGCCAGACGCGGAAGGACTCACTATAACCTCTTGGACCAGGCCGCGTTGCTTTGCCTACACGTAAAGAACCCGAGTAAACCTAGCGTGTGTATTCCAATACAGGCGCAAGGAGACTCCTTCGGAATACTGTCTATTTCGGGGTTTAATACCCAGCACGACGAAGTCGTCAATCAAAATCGTATTGAATTATGCGAGGGTGTAGCACGGCAATTGGCGATGGCATTGGCTAACCTCAAACTGCGCGATTCTTTGAAAGAGCAATCGGTTAAAGATCCACTAACGGGACTATACAATCGTCGATACATTGAAGCATCAATTGAGAGAGAATTATATCGTGCTGAGCGCAACAAGGACCCGATCGCAGTCTTAATGTTTGACGTGGACCACTTCAAACAAATAAATGACACTTTTGGTCACGACATCGGTGATTTGATGCTGAAAGAGGTCAGCGAAATACTCAATAAGCACTGCCGAAAATCAGACATTCCGGGGCGCTATGGTGGTGAAGAGTTCATACTGGTAATGCCAGGTCTCGATCGTTCTTTGTCAATTAAGAGGGTAGAGTCTATCCTTCAGGCCGTACGTGAAATTACAGTTGAGAAACACGGCACTCGAATAGAACAACAGACGATTTCCTGCGGAATTGCGCTTTACCCTGAAGATGGTAAAACAAGTAACGAACTCTTTTCTGCCGCTGATAAAGCTTTATATAAATCCAAGTCGGATGGGCGCGACCGATACACAGAGGCAAGATCCCTCGACAAAGCCTTGCGTAAGGCAAGCTAACCAATCAGGACGTAGCGCTGGCACTGCATTGCCATCAGCTATTCTAAATATTTTGGTAATCGTAGGACGCTCCCTTAGAGAGTTTTTCGACAGCAGACACCATACTCGGTATAGCCTGGGCAACGTCCACCGATACACCACTAAAGGGTATCGAGTCGCCTATTTCCACACCGACGAAATGTATAGGAATGCTTAAACTGAATAACTTTCTCATCAATGCCACGCTTTCTGCAAACGAAATCGCATGACTCGATCCAGCCAGATTTTCGTTTGGTAACTCGTCTTCCGTAAGCACTACCACTTCACCAATCTTGCCACGCCCTTTAACGCCATCAACAAATACAATCTGTTGACTGTCTTTAATCTCGGCAATCCAATCCATCGCTGTGGCATTACTACGAAAGAGTCGACGATTCTCTAATGCGAAACCGCTTTCTGCCAGCACGTCGATTACCTGCCACCCCACCCTATCGTCACCGTGGGGCGAACCCAGCCCTACAATCAATGTTTTCATTACTTGTGTATCCTCAAATCGAGAAAATGAGTAGCACATGAAATACAGGGATCGTAGTTGCGTATTACTTGCTCCGCATGTCGGCGTAATTCTTCCTCGCCTTTATCCAACCCAAAATGTGCAATGGAAAAATGCAAATCTTCTTCTATACGCGCCTGATTCTGACTCGTCGGTGGCACTATGCGCGCATTGACTATTAAGCCCGCGTCGTCCACTTCGTACCGATGCCAAAGCAAACCTCTCGGCGCTTCACTACCACCATAGCCTACGCCTGCCCTGGTTTCCACCTCGACAAACGGACTGGCTGGTACCTGGTATGACTCAAGTATCTGTATCGCCTCCATTAAAGCGAATTGTATCTCTACTGCACGCGCAATAATGCTGTGATACATATTATTGCTGGGAAACGTGATACCGGTGTCGGTTATTGCCTGTTGTAGTTCTGATGAAAAGTATTGTCGATGTAAATTCACTCTCGCCAATGGCCCGACCAGATAGGCCTGGTCTTGAAAACGACAAAACAAAGCAGTCGAGTGTGGCTCATGGCTTTCCTGAAAGTTTTGCTCGAAGGCATCCATGTCTAGTGTGTCGCCATTACTTGTCACGATGGCGTCGCCTATCATTGGATATTCCTGTGCCGAAGCCGTTGCGACCTGTAAAAAGTTTTGAACGTTATCCGGCATAGGTAAGTTCGCCACCCACCGTAACAATGCCTGCGCCTCGACAAGCGCGGTTCGCAATTGCTGCAATAACTGTTCTACGTCTTTCAATGCAGGCGCGGCATGAAAACCACCCACGCGCACACCCACGGGATGCACGGAACGCCCACCCAATAGTTTTAGAATCGCATTGCCCGCGTGTTGCAAACGAATTCCGCGACGCACTTGCTCCGGATAATCCTGGGCCATCGCCGGTGCGCTTTCGTAGCCAAGAAAATCCGGCGCGGCTAACAAATGGATATGTAGTGCATGACTCTCTATCCATTCCCCGCAATAAAACAAGCGCCGCATCGCCTTAACCCATGGGCCAGGATCGACTTCGAACAATGATTCCAGCGCTGTTACTGCGCTCATCTGATAAGCCACCGGACAAATACCGCAGATACGCGCCACGATATCCGGTACTTCTGAATAGTGACGGCCTTCGAGAAATTTTTCGAAAAGACGTGGCGGTTCGAAGATATTCAATCGCAGTTTGGTGATCTTGCCGTCGTCGATGTGTAGATCAAGCGAACCTTCACCCTCGACACGGGTGAGCGCTGGCACTTTGATACGGATTTTTTTATCACTCACGTCTTAGGCTCCAGTACGCTGATCGCAGCATTGCGAAACACCGGCGCGTTATTATTAAACATCGCAAAACGGCGGGCGATATCATCCGGGAGTAAACCAAATCCAGCAAAGCGATTCGACAACGACGTCGTATTGTTATCGACAGACGGCCCGTAACAGCCATAGCAATTGCGCGAAAACTGCGGGCAAATCGCACCACAACCGGCACGCGTCACCGGTCCAAGACAAGGGGTTTGCGACGTCACCAGGATACAGACGTTTTGCGCACGCTTACACTCCATGCACACTTTTTCGGTATTGTCTTGCGGTGTTACGCCCATTAACAAGGCATTGACCGTGGCCACGATCTGTTCACTTGAAACCGGGCATCCCCACAATTCAAAATCCACGCGTATGTGTTGCGCTATCGGTGTGACCGTATCCAAGGTCGAAATATATTCCGGTTTCGCGTAAATACCTTCCACCCATGCCTGAGTATCATTCATATTGCGCAATGCCTGTATGCCACCACTGGTGGCACAGGCGCCGATAGCAATCACATAGTGGCTATTGGCGCGTATTTTTTTCACGCGTTGTAATTCCTGTTCCGTGGAAACACTACCCTCAATAAACGCGATATCGACCTGCGACTCTTCATCGACCATCCCCGCCTCGACAAAGTGACGGATATCGACTAATTCGGTCAGCGTCAACAATGCCTCGCCCAGATTCAGAAATGCGAGCTGACATCCATCGCAGGAGGAGAATTTGTGTACGGCGATAACGGGACGGGCCACGTTTATGTCCTTGGTTGTGAGAATCTATTTCCACGCACCCAAGATAAAACCTCGGTTTATGCGCAGTTAACACGAAGTATAGCCTCAATAGACAAAGGTTCTAGTTAAACTGGCCCAACTTCCTGCCATCAAAACAACCCGACCGGAATTTACTCCGCAATATAGCGTGTATGTGCGGATAGTTTTACTACCAAAACACGAGTTTGTAGCGATACCGTGCGTCTTGCCTATTCTATGGAGGAATTATTATTAAGGATATCACTTTTCGCTTATTGAATATCTCGCTATTTTCAAATCTATTCAATGCGATAGCATATTTAATTAAAGAATAATGTGTAATTCAATTCAAGCCCTACACACCCGCCAAGGCTGATGAGGTCAACCACAATTTCACCAAATTGAAAGAGGCTATAATGCGTATGTTAACCAGTTAGAAGGGATGAAAGGATGCGATAGCCGCTTCCGTTCTTAATCATGTAATCCGGTACATGGGGTTTGGAACCATAGACAAACCGGGTAACAACATTGCCGTTGGCGTCGAGTTCGGCGATGGGGTTGAGTTGGTCTTGGGTCGCTCTTGCGCGTCCTGCGCTCGCGACACTTATGCATCCATGCACATCGTACAAAAACCCTGTACCGGCGCATCATTCAATTTCTTACCGACACGACGATCATTGGCATTGTTCTAATCTGTGGCCTTATTTTTCGTCGTTATGATCGTGTCGGAGATAAACTTCGTGCTCGGGGTGTGCCTCTTCGATTGTGCGTTTGGTCGAAGCCATGCCTAAGTCTTTCGCGAGTAGGTCCAGGCCTTCAAGAATTTGCATGCGATCTGCTATTTGCAGCGAGGTAAAACACCGATCTCTGAATTCTGGATTGTTTTGAAATGATTTAATTGCACGCTTTAAAGACTTTTCAACTTCATAGGCCGCATTTGCCTTGTGAATGGATTCTTGAGGAATGTTGTGTTGCCCTCTAAGCACACACAAGTCAATCAAATCTCTTGCTTCTACCGATGTGTCATTCCAGCGATCGGCATTCGCCAACAGCTTCTCGGTAAACGTATCGACCAAATTTAGACACGGTAGTAAGCACCAGTCCAGGTACTCTGGCGATCCTAGCGAAATTCTGCCTTCCAAAACAATCTCAAACTTGATAATAGTGTCATCGACCTTGACCGGAAATCGAATGCCGGATTGGTGGGTGCTTATATCGCGAGGAAATTCGAGTCCATCAGTTTTTAAAAACAAACCGTCATATGCACTGTCGTCTACGAGTTCCCGCAGTAACTTGTAACCTTCTCCGACAGTGCATAAAAAATCGATGTCTTTGCTCCATCGATATTCGTTAAATCGGAGTGAGAGCAGGGTGCCTCCGCCGAAGTATGCTTTGGTATCTTCAAACAGCGCAGGATTTAAAGAGAGCAAAATCTTTTGAATCTTTTGATGGTGTGGGTGATTAAATTTCAAGGTTAATCCAGGAGCCGAATGCAGCCGCTAATTGTTTAATAAAATCCTTCTCCGCACCCTCCGGTTCGCCAAAGACGTCTCGGTAGTTCCAGCCACGTTCGTATCTATTCAACATCTCTTCCGGTGTAAAGTGAAAAACGTCCGCTGTTTGCCAACAAATAGCATTCAGGAAGGGTAGCTGTTCTGGTGTTGGCGGGAGTTGTGCGTCAGTACCCATAATCAATCTCAATATTCTCTTGTGGCGCAAAATGGTCTGCACAGTTACCTTGGAGTGTTATCTAATCCGTGGGGAACCTTTCTGCTTGATTAGTATAGAAAAACGAACGATCAAGTTCAATATGTTGTTTTCCTCTGCTACCGTCTGATTATAAGGAGGGAGCAACTTCTTCAGAACCGCTACTTTTCGTTCTGCACTATAATGAATAACTCGTTCCGCCTCCACTCTGAGCTTCTTGTTCAAACTAGGCGACAACTATCCTGACACAGGAGGCCATAGACGAACCTTGCAACAACATTGCCGTTGACGTCGAGTTCGGCGATGGGGTTGAGTTGGTCTCGAGTCGCTCTTGCGCGTCCTGCGCTCGCGACACTTGTGCATCCATGCACATCGTATAAAAACCTTGTACTAGCGAACCATTGATCTTCTTGCCCACTCGATGGTTATTGGCGTCGATGATGTAGTGGATGTTGGTATCTCAGCGAAAATTGGCTAGCTAAAAAAATGCGCTGACCTCTTTAATATAAAGCTGAAAATTCCCGCCCCTATCTACAAATAAGTACCAAATCGACAAGCTTATTGAAATAGCTCCAATAAATAGCATCTCAAGTGGACCATTGCCGAATATGCGCCTATTCTGGGTCTTCGGGAATTTTCTAAGCCCGTTTTTGTACATATATCTAAAACTATTAAACGTTAAATTCAATCCCATAGGAATCAAAACGAAAATTATTCCTATCGAATAGGTTGTGTACAATATTAGGTCAAACCAATTATTGATTTGCAATCGTCGCTCCTCCGGCGGCACCTATTGCTGAACCTTGTGCTCCGTAATTCGATGAAATGCGTTCGTTTATGTCACGGCCAATCATATTTGTCGGTCTAAGCGTATTTTTTCCGATTACCCCTGCACCTAAACCAAATAACCCGCCAGCTCCTCCGAGACCCGCACTGCGTAGTACTTGCGAGAAATTGAAATCGCCGCGGCAACCTTTCGCATAACTGTCAAGTTGCTGGTATGTGTTGTTTGCTGCGCCAGCTATCGCACCGAAACCAAAAGCTCGAATTGCAGTTGAACCAAAACCTCCGATAATGCCAGTCGCCCCCGCCATTGCGAGTCTTCCCAAATCAAAAGTTCCTGCCTGGTATTGGTTGTATCCCTCAAAACCTAAACCTGCAGCGAATCCGATCAATTGCGGAATGAACATTCCATTTGCGTCTTTATAGTTCACAGGATTTGCGAAAACATACCCATACAAATTCGTATCCCCACCCTGAAACCGAATCGGGTCTTTGGACGTCCAACGGCCACTCTATGCATCATAATCGCGCGCACCAAAGCGCGTGAGTTGGGTGTGTTGGTCATAAATACCACCGGCAAAACCAAACGGCTGAAACCCTGGGTTGCTGTCCTGAATCACATTCCCGAATTCATCATAGGCCATTTGTTGGGCGATGGTGTTGATCTGTACATCAATCACCAGGATAGGGCTACCCAGATGGTCTGAGAGAATACGATAGGTGCTTCCATTCTTAATCATGTAGTCCGGCACATTGGGTTTGGAACCATAGACAAACCTTGCAACAACATTGCCGTTGGCATCGAGTTCGGCGAAGTTGTTAAACGATAGTATAGTAATTGGCGATATGGAGAATCGTCACAAGTTTCGAAAGTAAAATATTTTTTGGGTTCCTGGAGTCATATATTTACTACTGCCAATTTTGCACTCGCTTGCGTCTAGACCGGTAGCCCAGTTTTTGAACTCTAACATTGTGACAGGGTTCATAACACATTCATGGTGGTTTAACGGGTGTCCGAGATGCAGTAACATGTGGCCTAATTCATGAACAAGATATGTGCCTGATAGTTCGAGTGCTTCTTGGTGGGTGTATACTTCATCTCCTCGAAGATATGACAAATATTCGTGGGACTCGAAGAAAGGGAATGTGCTCAAGAAGGCGAATTTCTTCGAATGTGTGTTTTTCCCATAGAACGTACTTCCTACACTGATTCCGCCGCGTATTAGTGTATGTACGTCCGTAGGTGCATATTCTGCACTGACAACGAGTTGATTGGTTATGATAATGTCGCAGGTGTTGTTTCCATAACCCAATGCTTGCCACATGAGCCACTCATTGAGATTGCCTTCGTTTACATATAAATTTCCGCCCTTATCTTTTGCTGTTCGCCAATAAAAGAGTCGCATCAATGCGGTATTGACTAACTGATCGCTGAAGTCGCCCTTGTCTTCTAACAAAAAACCGACGGTGAATTTTTTCATTTCAACGACATATTTTTCATCTGTGAATAGGGACTCTTTGATAAACTTCTTTAGAGAATCAGTCTCTATCGATCCAACTTTCCAGTGAAAAATGTAAGGACGAAAGAATTCGATTGCCCTTCTTGCCGATAAGTCGAAAACTTCTTTTATCGAATTCCTACTTTGTAACTTAAAGTCAACGTCCATGCCCAAATAAGTCTTAGTGTGCTTTTTTGCAAAGAATAGAATTGTTTGCAAGTCTTTATCGCTGAGCACTTTAAATTGAGGATTATCCGCGGCGCATACCATGAGTTCGATAGGGTTCTGCTTTTGTATTTTGGTATACGGCAATTCTTGAAACTCACCTGAGTCTGCTACCGCCCCACGATTCACCATTAAAATAAGAGATACAATAAAATACTTTCTTCTTATGCTCATTTTGTTAACCATTGTTCGTACGTATTACATGGTCTGCTTGCCCACGGATGCCACAACAAATAAGGCCTTTTGGATTCTTCTTTCTTGCTTCTTCTTCGACTTTTTCGTAATAGTTATTTGGCGTAGTCGATTTAGTGACATCTCTAAATAGATTCTTTAGTTTGTCATCTATTCCTTTCGATATTTCGGACTCGTTTTTCTCAGTCGGGCATTGTTTAATCAGTCCCGAGCTATCCAGAAAATTAATCGGATCTCCAAAGACATACCCATACAAATTCGTATCCCCACCCTGAAACCGAATCGGGTCTTTGGACGTCCAACGGCCACTTTGTGAATCATAATCGCGTGCACCAAAGCGCGTGAGTTGGGTGTGTTGGTCATAAATACCACCGGCAAAACCAAACGGCTGAAACCCTGGGTTGCTGTCCTGAATCACATTCCCGAATTCATCATAGGCCATTTGTTGGGCGATGGTGTTGGTCTGTACATTTTCTCTTAGAATCCGTGTCTATTGTATAAGCAATTTAGCGAACTAGTCGCTTTCCCAGAATCTGAGAAACGATGCAGACTTTTCCTCCCAAAAGAAAATGCTACTTGATGACTCAAATCTGAAAAGATTTATACTTGTATTTTTAGTCAAAATATTTCCATTTTTACAATTGTTTAGGCTGACGTGTCCTTTTTCGCAAGCAACCTTGTAACTGCCTGGGGGCTTTACGACAATACCATACGCTTGAGCTGGCACCTTTGCATTGGATTCCTCAAGTTTTACTAGGCGCTTTTTGTCTCCGTCTGTTGATAGAAACACGATCAGACTCCAATAATTTTCATTTTCCTTGTCGATGAGTATCCATGCATCATCTACTTTTCCATCACCATTAAAATCCCCTGCAGCGTGGTATGGTTCTGGCAAAATATTCTTGTATTCTAGCCAATCCCATTTAATGTCTTGCTCACTAGGAAATCGCCATTTGTCTTCGACAAATTTGTCACCGGAATACGCAACTTCCGCCCATATAAGTGTGAAAACCATTCCTAAAGCAGCAATTGCTAGCTTAATTTGGACACTGTAGTGGTTGAATATTTTCATATATAGGACTAACTTTTGGTTGATATTCAATATGAATATGGTTTTTGTATGGGCTCGTTGGATAAGTTTCGACAATTACATCGTAGTCAGACCCTAAGAGCCTTCTAAGATCGCTGCCAATATTGTGTAGTTGTTTCGTGGAAAAGTTATTACCTCTTACATCAACAGCGTATCCACTGTAGTGAAGAGACCCAGGCATGTGAATTCCATCTGTCCCAGAGGTAATAACACCTTCGTATTGATTGGAATTCTGCCTTATTGCAGAATCAATGTAGGGAAAAGTCATGTTTAAGCGATAATTTAGGCCTGAAATGTCTGCGCCGTTTGGGCCTTCTTTTATTTTTATTTTTCCAGTTGGATCAAGTAAGTTCAATCCATCCCCCAACACATACCCATACAAATTCGCATCCCCACCCTGAAACCGAATCGGGTCTTTGGCCGTCCAACGGCCACTCTGTGCATCATAATCGCGCGCACCAAAGCGCGTGAGCCTTGTGTGTTGATCATAAATACCACCGGCAAATCCAAACGGCTGAAACCCTGGGTTGCTGTCCTGAATCACATTCCCGAATTCATCATAGGCCATTTGTTGGGCGATGGTGTTGGTCTGTACATCAATCACCAGGATAGGGCTACCCAGATGGTCTGAGAGAAGTCGATAGGTGCTTCCGTTCTTGATCATGTAATCCGGTACATTGGGTTTGGAACCATAGACAAACCTTGCAACAACATTGCCGTTGGCATCGAGTTCGCCGATGGGGTTGAGTTGGTCTTGATAAAGAAAACCCTGTACCAGCGCACCATTGACCTTCTTGCCCACACGACGGTTATTGGCGTCGATGATGTAGTGGATGTTAGTACCATCGGCCAGTGTGGCAGCACGGAGATTACCCAGCACATCGTAGTCGTAGCTAGCGACAGTGGACGTACCGGAACGCTTGGCCAGCAACTCACCGTTGGCGGTGTAGTCGTACTGTGTAGTGCCGTATTGGGTTAAACGATCCTGTGCATCGTAGCTGGCGTTAATCGTCCCCTGAAGGTTAAAACCACCAATGCGGTTGCCATTGTCATCATAGAGGTATTGGGCAACAGAGGTGTTGTCCTTGGTGACGTTGACCAGACGACCGGCGAGGTCGTAGTCGTAGACATAGTGATGTGTGGTGCCGTTGATGGTTTCGGTTTTCTCGACAATACGCCCCAGCACATCACGGGTGAATTGGGTTTGATAGATTACACTACCTGCGGCCTTGGCAGTGAAGCTGTCGAGCTCGGCGAAGTTGTTATAGGTTTGGTCAGTTGTAACAGAACCTAATACCGTGCCGAGGAGTACGCTACTGCTGAGGTCGCGATCGAGTACCAAATCACCGGCTTGGGTGAGTAGGCCGTCGTTGTCGTAGGCGTAGCCGATGGGATTGTAGCTAGGTGAAGCGGTAAGACTAAAAAGAATAGTGAGATATGCCTATTTTTCCGCCTGCATATCGTACAGTAAATATCGGTGTCTCGAATTTACATTGCCCATGTGTTTTTCCAATATGATCGGGTTTTAAGTAGATGTCGTAGTATCCGCTAAAAAGATCGTTTTCGGATATCTGTATCTGATAGTTTCCTCGGTATTTTTCTAAAAACGAATATAGAGAAACAGAAAATTTATTTTGTAGCTTAGTGATACACAGCTCTATGTCTTTATGACTAGGCTTCCGAAATAAACTCTGGTGAATGTAACTGTTCTCGTTATATATGTCGCCTCTAATATTATCAAAATCTATACGTGTATCCGAATCTATAACGCCGTCATTAGAAAAATAATCACCAACTTTTGCATAATCCTTTATTTCAACTGAATGCAAAAAATTGGATACGATTTTCTTTACTTCCTGTAATTGTTCAATGGAATTGGAGCCGCTAGCACTTAGTGACTTAGCGAATAATAGAAAAAAAATGCAACCCAATTTTATATTCATGTTTGTGGCCTTTGTCACTAAGGACCATCACGCTTTGAAGATGACGGATATGGTGAGGCGTTTCGAAAGTGATCGAATGGGTCTACACGTCGACCAGGCTGGAAAAATTCATAGTGTAGATGACCGCCAGTGCTTCTTCCGCTTAAATCCGTTACGCCAATTTGTTGACCTTCCGATACTGCTTCTCCAACAGAAAGTTTACAAGCAACATGTGAATACGATGCGGCGGAACCGTCAGCATGTTGAATAGTTACTGAATTCGCTAGTCCATTTGCCCCCTGCCTTATCCTATAGACATAGCCAGAATCACTAGCGACAACTGCACCATTCACTGGATTAGCAAAATCGACTCCAGTGTGTGCCTCCATTCCATTTCCTGTTGGATTTTGTCTTTGACCATATCGCGATGTTATTGGTCCAGACGCTGGGAGTGTTGTCAAGCCTATCGGATCAAAAAAATTAACCGAATCCCCCAACACATACCCATACAAATTCGTATCCCCACCCTGAAACCGAATCGGGTCTTTGGACGTCCAACGGCCACTCTGTGCATCATAATCGCGCGCACCAAAGCGCGTGAGTTGGGTGTGTTGATCATAAATCCCACCGGCAAAACCAAACGGCTGAAACCCTGGGTTGCTGTCCTGAATCACATTCCCGAATTCATCATAGGCCATTTGTTGGGCGATGGTGTTGGTCTGTACATCAATGACCAGGATAGGGCTACCCAGATGGTCAGAGAGAAGTCGATAGGTGCTTCCGTTCTTAATCATGTAATCCGGTACATTGGGTTTGGAACCATAGACAAACCTTGCAACAACATTGCCGTTGGCATCGAGTTCGGCGATGGGGTTGAGTTGGTCTTGATAAAGAAAACCCTGTACCAGCGCACCATTGACCTTCTTACCCACACGACGGTTATTGGCGTCGATGACGTAGTGGATGTTAGTACCATCGGCCAGTGTGGCAGCACGGAGATTACCCAGCACATCGTAGTCGTAGCTAGCGACAGTGGACGTACCGGAACACTTGGCCAGTAACTCACCGTTGGCGGTGTAGTCGTACTGTGTAGTGCCGTATTGGGTTAGACGATCCTGTGCATCGTAACTGGCGTTAATCATCCCCTGAAGGTTAAAACCACCAATGCGGTTGCCATTGTCATCATAGAGGTATTGGGCCACAGAGGTATTGTCCTTGGTGACGTTGACCAGACGACCGGCGAGGTCGTAGTCGTAGACATAGTGATGCGTGGTGCCGTTGATGGTTTCGGTTTTCTCGACAATACGTCCCAGTACATCACGGGTGAATTGGGTTTGATAGATTACACTACCTGCGGCCTTGGCGGTGAAGCTGTCGAGCTCGGCGAAGTTGTTATAGGTTTGGTCAGTTGTAACAGAACCTAATACCGTGCCGAGGAGTACGCTACTGCTGAGGTCGCGATCGAGTACCAAATCACCGGCTTGGGTGAGTAGGCCGTCGTTGTCGTAGGCGTAGCCGATGGCGTCGTTGTTGACGGTGATGGCATTTACCCAGAAATTATTGTCATATGAGAAGGCGACTGTACCGTTGATATCGCCAGACCATGAGGTTTCTGTTGGTAGCATGCCGTCGTACTGATAGCCGAGTGTGGTCGCGGCGTTAGAAACACCGCGCAGCTGGCCGGTCATGGGATTGTAGTCATACGTGGTCTGTTCCGTTGGCGTGTCCAACGTTGTTAGACGGCCGCCGTTGTCGTAGATGAAGTCGATGCTCTGGCCATCGGGACGGACGACTTGGGTGAGATCCTGGTCACGGTTATAGAAATAACGCGTATAGTTAACCCCGGCAACGACTTGTGGTGGGGTGTATTCGGTTTCCAGATTGACGCCGTTGTAGTTAAACAGATGCGCTTCTCTGCCTGGTGGAACGATGGAGGCCAGATTACCGTTTTCGTCGTAACTGTATTCATGGCATTTGTTTTTCAACTTTGCCATAGACGAAAGTCTTATTAATACCCCTTAACCCCAAACAAAGACCGAATCTCTGCATACGGAAACACCGGTCCTTGCTTGCAAATAAACGAAGCGCCATATTGGCAATGCCCGCATAGGCCGACGGCGCATTGCATGTTGCGCTCCATGCTGAGCCAGATGTCTTGTTCGTCCAAACCTTCACGTAGTAACGGTTCGATGGCGGCGTGCATCATCGGCTCGGGGCCACACATCATGGCAATGGCATTGCGTGGGTTGAATATCGCCTGACCAATCAGATTTGTTACATGTCCGGTATGCCATGGCCAATCGGCGCTGGTTTCTTCACTGGCGGCGAGGATGACCTGGGTTTCGTGCAGGCTTGCCCAGTGGTCGTATTGTTCGCGCCAGATCAAATCATCGGCGCGTTTCACACCTTGCATAATGATCAGGCGTCCAAACATGTCGCGGCGACGGGTGACGTAACGTATCACCGAAACCACTGGTGCGCATCCCAAACCGCCCGTCACCAGAATCACGTCTTTACCTAGCGCTTCACGCAAGGGCCAACCTCTGCCATACGGACCGCGCAGGCCAATTTGATCGCCCGGTTTTAGTTTCGCCAGCCCCTTGGTTACGCGTCCAACAGCACGTATGGTGTGGTCGACGGTTTCTTCCTCTGCTGGATCGGAAACTATCGATGTCGCCACTTCGCCTACGCCATGCAAATACAGCATATTGAATTGCCCCGGCTCGAAACGATAATCCCGTTGTCGATTCTTGTCTTCAAAACGCAGGCGCAAGGTAAAGATCGTCGGGGTTTCCTGGACGCGTTCGACGACGCTTACCGTTTGTGGCAGGTAGGGGTTGTGCATCACGGCCACCTCTTATACATGGGCAGCGTCCTCACACAAAGCCGCGAGTTCCTCACGCACATCGATTCCGACCGGACACCAGCTAATGCAACGCCCGCAACCGGTACAACCGATGCGCCCATACTGTTCTTTCCAGGTGGCAAATTTGTGCGTCAACCATTGTCGATAACGCAAGCGGGTTTCGCTACGCACCGTCAGGCCGTGGATATAACTATGCCCTTGACCAAAACAACTGTCCCATTCGCGCAGGTGAGTAGTGGTTGGACTGCCTAATTCGGTTTCGTCGATCTCGCGATGACAAAAACAACTGGGACACACCGCCGTGCAATTGCCGCAGGCCAGACAACGGGCGGCGACCTCCTCCCAGCGAGGGTGTTCAAGGCGTGACGTCAGGACATCAGTGGCAGACAAATCCGGCGCTGCTTGGGCCTGCATTTGTTCAATTGAAGCCTGCGCTTGGAGTTCCGCTTCGCGTCGTTGTTCTGCACTTGCCACGGCCCAGGAAAACTCTTCCAGCAACAGTTTGCCGCGCAGACTGCCGCTGGCGATTAAATAACCATCGTCGAGCTCGGTCATGACCAGGTCATAGCCAGTTTTTACACTTGGGCCGTCGCCGCTATGGCTGCAAAAACACGTAGCCGCCGGATGACTGCAATTCACCGCAATCAAAAACAGAGATTCTCGACGACGTTCATAGGCAGGATCAGCGTTTTGTTGCAGAAAATGTCGGTCTTGCAAATCGAGGGCGGCGAGATCACAGGCGCGTATGCCAATAACAGCAATTTGTTCTGGTTCGGGCAGACAGGGCTCAAAAGACAATACGCCGTGCTCGTCTCGTCTTGCTGACCACAGCGATTCACGCGGCGCAAAGCTCAAGGGCTTTAAGGCCTGCGGGCTATTAGCCCAGGCAAAGTTACGTGGAGAATCGACTTGGTGTAAGCGATAACTACCGGGCGACTGCTCGTCCTGAATACCCACCGGCAATTCAGCGACGGATTCAATCACGTCATACACGATGGCGTTTTGTCGTACCACAGGCCCAAGCAAGCGGTACGCCTGTTGTCGCAGCGCGTCGATGAGTAATTGCAAATCCTGACGAGGCAGATAGCGAAAGTCCATGGTAGTGACTCGCTTCCCTATGGCGGTGTAGGGCCATTGTATGCTGAGTAGACACTTTAATAAAACAAGTGCAATGTCGCTGCGCTATTTCGGTAGCGTTTTTTGTCAAAAAGACCGCTTGAGTTCTGTATTGTCACTGGGTAGGCTTGTGTACTCACTAACCGGCGAGTCCGTTTAACATGTGCCTCGGCATACCCATGCGAATAGTCTCGTTATGCGAACACACCGCGCGCTGCGAACGCGGCGGCATTTCGCGAAATGTTGACGTATTCTTATTACAGGGGCAGACACTCGCTATCGGCGACTATGTATTGGTCCACGTCGGTTACGCCATACAAAAAATCTCCCACGAGGATGCAAGCGCCCGGCTGGAGATTTTTCAGGCGATGGAACGACTGGAGAAGAATAAACATGCATGAGATGTCGACGTGTCGACGTATTCTGCGCGAAGTCAGCAAAATCACGACGCATCATAAAGACAAACGACTGACACGCATTACCCTGGAGGTTGGTGACCTGGCTCGTATCGATGTCGACGAGCTACAGGAACTTTTCCCTCTCGCAACGCAGGGTACGCCTTATGAAGGCGTTGGTTTACACATTACACGAGTGCCCACGGGGTTTCGTTGCGCGGACTGCCAACAGTACATCACCGTTACAGATACTGAACTGAGTTGTCCACACTGCGGGAGTTCGCGGACCGTCCTGGAAAGTGGAACGGATATGACACTCAAGGAACTGGAATTTGAATAAACCTGGCCCGCGCGATTATCTGAGACAGATACGCGCCAGTAATATTCCGCCGCTACGCATTATGAACGTCTGCGGTGGGCATGAACGCAGCATCAGCCTTGCCGGGCTGCGCTATCTGCTGCCTGCGCATGTGCAACTGATTCCCGGTCCCGGTTGCCCGGTATGTGTTTGCCCGGAAGAAGACATCCGTTTTGCCGTTCAACTTTCCTTTCTGAAAGATACGATCGTTACCAGTTTTGGCGATATGTTGCGTGTACCACTACGCTCGATGAACGGCTCAACCGACGAGATCTATAGCCTCGAATCAGCGCGTCAACACGGAGGACGGGTTATACCCATCGCTTCGCCGCTGGATGTGTTATCCCTGGCAGAACAACACCCAGAGCAGAATATTGTATTCTTCGTTGTCGGCTTTGAAACCACGCTGGCGCCAGTGGCCGCCATGCTGGCGCAGGGTCTGCCCGCGAACGTCCGTCTTTTAGTGTCAGCAAAAAGAACCGCGCCGATAGTGCAACATCTATTGCAATCCACGACCAATAACATAGACGCCTTGATTGCGCCCGGTCACGTGGCGACGATTATGGGTACGGATGAATGGCGTTTTGTCAGCGAACAGTACCGAAAACCATGCGCTGTGGCTGGCTTCGACCAGCTCAGTGTGCTCAGCGCAATAAACGCCATTACGCAGCAACACCACAGCGCAGATTTTCATGTCGAAAATTGTTACCGTGGCGTAGCCAGAGCTGAAGGTAATCCTTTTGCTATAGCAACCATCGAGCGCTTTTTTGACATCGACGGATCACGCTGGCGCGGCATCGGCCGGGTGGAAAATTCCGGTTTCCGTTTAAAACCCGAATTCAAAAATCTCGACACGCATGACTATTATGCATCGGTGTACGCACAGGCGCTGGAGGAAACGGGTAAGCACGACATGCCGCGCGCCTGCGCATGCGGCAAAGTGGTCATGGGATCGATACTTCCCCATCAGTGCAAACTCTATGGTGCGACGTGTACGCCGGAATCTCCTGCGGGTCCATGCATGGTATCCAGCGAGGGCGCCTGTCACATCTGGTGGCAGGCAGCGCAACACCGTCCCCTTGAGGTTGGACTGTCATGAGCAGCGTTGCCGATTTTGCAACAGAGTTACATCTGACCTACGTCATCAAAATTCACGGCCGCGTACAAGGCGTGGGGTTTCGTCCCTTTGTTGCACGCGTTGCCATGGAGATGGGATTACAGGGCGAAGTCTATAACCACGGTTCGGCTGTGCGCATACTTTTGCAATGCGCTCCGGAAAAATTACCGCTATTTATCGCCGAGTTGAAAAAACGTCTACCGGCTTTGGCGAAGATTTCGCGCATAGAACATCTCGAAGAAAAACGGCCCGTTCACTACCAAAACTTTTGTATTAGCGCCAGCCGTAACAGCATCAATATAGACGCCGATATTCAGGACTACGCAGTCTGCACTGCATGTCTGGATGAGTTCAATGATCCTGACGACAGACGTTATCGCTACCCCCTCATCAGTTGCACCGAATGTGGTCCGCGTTACGCCATACTGGAGCGCTTTCCCATTGATCGCGCCAATACCAGTTACCGACATTTTCAACCCTGCGAACAATGCGAGCAGGAATATCACGACCCTAAGAGCCGGCGTTTTCATGCACAAAATATTGCCTGTCCTAAATGCGGTCCACATATTACCTTGTCACATAGCATCCTGTTGGCCGAATCTGTTGACGACATCGTTGCCACCTGCAATCGCATATTGATCCAGGGTGGAATTATTGCGATCAAGGGAATGGGCGGTTATCGCCTGTGTTGTGATGCGGAAAATACTGGCGCAATCGAACGCCTCAGGCGTTTTAAAAATCGACCACACAAACCCTTTGCCTTGATGTTGCCGCAAGACCATGAGCTAAAGACAGTGCATCATCATGTGTGGGCGGATGAAGAAGACAGCCATTTACTCATGACTAATGCACGACCAGCGGTTTTGCTCGCGCGCAAACCGAATAGCAAACTGGCGAACAATATTGCGCCGGGCATGCGCCATCTGGGCATATTTCTGCCGTCAACCGCATTCGAACATTTATTGCTACGCACTTTTGGTCGACCAATTGTTGCAACCTCGGGCAACCGTCGCGGTGAACCCATCATCGCCGACGAAGAATTGGCAAAACAGCGACTCAGCACTGTGACTGATGCGTTTATTCATCATGATTTGACGCTGCAACACGGTCTCGACGACAGTATTCTGGTCGGCAATGTCTTCACCCGTTTTTTCATACGCCGCGGTCGCGCGACCAGCCCCACACACTACACGCTCCCGCATCGCCTGCCGGTACCCGTAATCGCACTAGGGGGTGAAAGTAAAAACACCATTACCCTGGCCTGGGACAATCACGCCGTCAACAGTCAACACCTCGGTGGCATGTCAGACCTGGACGGTTGGCGTAATGCCTTGCATTGCGCGACACGTTTGCAACGATTGTACGGCGTCAGCGCGCGACTTTTCCTGTGCGATGCGCATCCTCTTTACACTGCGCATCAGTGGCTCAAGAAAAAAGGCCTGCCCTTTGAAACCGTGTTGCACCACCACGCCCATGCGTCGGCACTGACGCTTGAACACAAGATTCAGGAACCCCTGCTGGTATTTACCTGGGACGGTACCGGCTACGGTGAAAACGGTGAGCTTTGGGGCGGTGAAGCCTTTTATGGAAAAGCGGGAAACTGGAAGCGCGTTTGCCGCATAAAACCATTGCGCTTGCCCGGTGGTCAACAGGCCATCAAAGATGTCTGGCGTTGCGCGGCAAGCATGGCCTGGCATAGCGATATCACCTACTCCCCAAACAATGATACCCGCGATATCGTTCGTCGCATGTGGACGCAACGTATCAACAGTCCAACGACGTCTTCCATGGGCAGGCTGTTCGATGGCGCGGCTGCGGCGCTCGATCTTTTGAGTTCCAGCAGTTACGACGGCCAGGCGCCGATGATGCTTGAGGCCATGAGTAACCCCTCGATTACGGACGCCTTGCGGTTACCGCTTGTTGTTACACAAGACCAGATACTTGAAATCGACTGGCGCCCATTGGTGCCATTGTTACTCGATCAAGAAGAAAATCCCTATTATCGCGCCAGCGTGTTTCATAACTCTCTGGCGGCGAGTATTGCCGAAGTCACGCGACGACTGGCACAGAATTTTGTGTTTGAAAGCGTCGGCCTGACCGGCGGTGTTTTTCAAAATCGCATACTACGTGAGAATGTCAGCAACCGTTTGCTGGATCTCAATCTTGAGGTCTATACCTCTCGACACATTCCGGCAAATGACGCCGGTCTTTCATTAGGACAAGTAACGGAATATGCCGCGCAGTATCAGGCAAAACTCAAAGGACGGACAAATGACGAATAACAACACAATTAGCCTTGCCCACGGAAATGGCGGGCGTTTAATGCAGGAACTTATACAGAACGTTTTTGCACCCGCGTTTGGCGTCAAAACCCTCGATACCACAAAAGACGCCGTCGCCCTGGATTTGCGAGGACACGCCGTCATCAGTACCGATGGCTTTACCGTTGATCCGATTTTTTTTCCAGGTGGAGATATCGGCAAGCTGGCGGTGTGTGGAACCTTGAACGATTTGCTGGTCAGCGGCGCTATACCCGCTTATCTCACGGTGAATTTTTTTATCGAAGAAGGCTATCCGATCAGTTCACTCACCAGTATCGCCACCAGCATGGGACAAACCGCTCGCGACAATCAGGTACGTATTGTTGCCGGTGACACCAAAGTATTACCTAGAGGAAATGCTGCAGGGATTTACATTGCCACCACCGGTATAGGCGTTATGCAACGCGCCGATCTTTCCTTGCAACGCATACGGACAGGAGACAGCGTTTTTATTTCCGGGACTGTTGGGGATCATGGAACAGCGGTTATGCTTGCGCGCCAGGAGTTTGGTTTACACGGTGACCTTGAGTCGGATTGCAGCTGCGTAAAACCACTGGTTGAAAAACTGTTGAGTATCGAAACATTGAAGTTTATGCGCGATCCAACACGCGGTGGTCTCGCTGGCGTGTGTCATGAAATTGTAAACTCCACTGGCCTTGGCGTACGCCTGAAAGAAAACGCGATTCCAGTGCAGGACCAGGTTAGAACTATGTGCGAGATACTCGGTTATGACCCGTATCAACTTGCCTGCGAGGGACGGGTATTGTTTGTGTGTGGGCCGGAGACGGACCTCGCGCAATTGAAACAGATCAGCGAAGACATTTGCGAAATAGGTGTGATTGAGGATCGGTCGTCTCAGGTATTACTCGAGACATCACTGGGGGGACAACGCATCGTACCGGAATTGGAAGGAGAGCCTTTGCCGAGAATTTGCTGAGCCCTTATTTTAAGGCCGTTTGTATCGTCGACAATAGTTTGGCCTTGCTCACTGGTTTTTGCAGTCGATACTGATAGGATTCACGGCGTTTTTCCACATTCTTGACTTCCCTATCGTAACCGCTTGCCAAAATGATTTGCATCTTGGGGTATTTTTGACGTGCGGCATCGGCAAGATCAAACCCATTCATGCCAGGCATAATGATATCGCTCACCATCACATCGAAGGGTTTCTTCTCCAGTAAGGCCAGCGCTTCTTCGGCATTAGATACCGCCTCCGCCTTGTAACCACCTTGTATAAGAATCTGCTGGGTAAGCATGCGCAAGGCGCTCTCATCATCGACGACTAACACGCTCCTGCCATGTCCATCGTGGATTTGCTCTTCGTTGCTGTCTTTTCCTGCACCCTCTGCCAGTGCATCACAGCGTGGGAAATAAAGATCAATGATCGTGCCTTTTCCCCGTTTACTTTTTGCGGAAATCGCCCCATTAGAACGCTGTACGAAACCGTAAACCTGTGTCAAACCGAGACCGGTTCCGGATTCTCCCTTGGTAGAAAAGAACGGATCGAATACATGTTTCAAGGTATCCTCATCCATGCCTATACCGGTATCCCTGACAGTTAGACGAACATATTGTCCTGGCGGCAATCCTACTTTCTCCGATGCCTCAAGATTCAAATCGAGATTATGCGTTGCAAGCGTCAATGTGCCGTTGGATTCCATGGCGTGTTTGGCATTGATACACATATTGATGATGGCATTTTCCAGTTCATAGTGGTCGGCGGCAACCGTCCACAAGGTGGCGTCCAGAGTCGTCTGCAATTGTATACTGGCGGTGAGCGTCTTCTGCAGCATCGGCAATATATCTGAAATAATAGAATTCAAATTGAGTATAGAATCGCCTGCTCTGTCACGACGAGTAAACGCAAGCAATTTGTTGGTCAAGGCCGCGGCGTTTCTGCTGGCACTTTGAATTTGTTGTACATTACTCAACAACTCCGGCTGGTCCTGCAATTCATATGAAAGCAATTCAGCAAAGCCGGAAATAATACCCAAAACGTTATTATAGTCATGGGCAATCCCACCGGTCATTTTCCCCAGCGCTTCCATCTTCATCGCCCGACGCATGGAGTCCTGAGAAGACATCACCTCCCGGTATTCCATTTCCTGCTCCAAGGCTTTTTGATTCGTAATTAGATTTTTCACGCGTATGATGAGTTCTTCTTCGATTATGGGTTTTGCAACATAGTCAGTAATTCCCATATGGTAAAGACTGATGCGTCTAGAGCTTTCATCGAAACCTGTCATCGCCAGTATAGGCGTGTCGCCTTTTGCACCGTCCAGACGACGTATTTTGTTTATTAGCAACACGCCGCTGGTTTCGCCTTCCAGAACAAGATCTGACACCACCAGATGATAATGATTTTTTAAAAAGGCTTCCCAGGCATCGTCTGCATTGTCAAAGGCATCGACCTGCAACGCTCTTTGCTGAAATATATTGGTTACAAATTCTCTTAAAGACCTCTGGTCTTCCACATACAGTACTCTTCCGTCCAAAGGCTTATTGTACTGTGTGAATCGATCGATAAAATTGACCAGTTGGTGAATATTATCTTTGGAGAAAATGTCTGTTATACCAGACTTGATCGCTTCGGCTATGATACTGGGATGAGACTCTGTAGTCAGCAGCACAATAGGGGTATAACGATAAGTCTTATTCAGACGTATCATTTTACATAATTCTATGCCATTAAAATCGTCGAGATACAAAGACACGCAAATACACTGATACTCCTCCTTATCCAACATAGACAATGCGGCCTTTCCCGTAGAGGCAAACTGGTGTTCAATTCCGGAATCGCTCAGCACACCGGCTATGATTTCCTGAAACAGTTTTACCCTATCGACTATCAGTGTTTTCAATCAAGATTACCCATAATTTGTTTCCGCAAATTCATGATATTCGCGCTTCTATATATAACGAGACAACTATCCAAATAGTTGAGTTGATTTTCTACTTAAGATGCTTCCAATCTGTGGAATTCTGGTGAAAACTGTACGCATTGCGCACATCTTTACGGCATTGCCACTAACGGGAAACAACTAGTCTATATATTTTTACAATTCGATAGACAGTTTCTTTGAAATTGTATTCCAGACAAGAATAATGGATACCGAACACCGGGTAGCACTGGCCTCCTCTTCTTTTCGTGTAACAGAGTAAAAAAATAGTCATCTGTTCTTATCTTCGATATTTTTCTGCAACATTCCATATCAGCATTTCCTACCAGAAGCATTAACAGATAACGGCATGTAATTCCGTAGCGACTTGACGCCATCAATTTCGCTGCGCGAAAACCAACCATAGACACGATACATGAGAGCAAGATAAACGATCACAGTTGAGCCTGGAATTTCATTTTCCATCGAAAATCAATTCCTGTGACAAATAGAGATATCGCCGCAACAGTACATGCGTAATTTTTCCTTTATTCAATTTTTACATAAGATCAATTGCTCGCCTTTTCGACTATCCGTCTACTTGACAACACCATATAAAAAACCACTTTCCTATCTATAGATAAATCCATATCTACGCTTAATAAAATTTTTTTTGTTCACTATCCGATCCTGGTAATACCACCTTACGACATTTCTTATGTCAGTAAATGATTTTATCTTCTCTCCACTGCGACAAAATGCTATTGTGATCGCGCTACGCTTCATGATGGACCAACGTTTTAAAAAGGAGAAAATATGTATTTTCGTCGTTTTTTTGCAACACTACTTCTTGTTTTTTTTGCCGCGCCTATACTGGCGCATGCTGATCGGCACCAAAATTCTGGACCTGCGCAACTCGGTCAATGGCAAAAAATTATTCCCGACACTGAAATGCACGTTGTTGACGGTAACGGAAATGAACGACTGATTACGCCCAGCTGTTCCGGCGCGCTTGAAGTCACTGGTTTCGGGCCCAGTGGTCCGATCATTACACCATCCGACAAAACCTACGCATTTTATTATCGTCCGGGAAGTTCTGAAGAAACCTTGGTATATTTCGATGGCGGCGGTGCATGCTGGAACGAAGAAACCTGTGCCAGTTCTCTGCTACCCGGCCTGACTGGTGGAAAAGTCCCTTCTTCTTTTTTAGGCAAGCTGGTGGAATCTAGCAGTCCTGAAAACCTTGGTGGTATTTTTGATTTTTCTCGTAACGACAATCCCTTCAAAAATCATAGCATCATATTCGTTCCGTTTTGCACGGGGGACATTTTCTGGGGATCAAATACCGCAATATATAAAAACACCAGTCTCACGCTGCTACAAGCAGACGGAACGCCTGTTACTCTTCCTATTGGAGACATGGTAATCGAACATCGTGGCTTTGATAACTTTCTCGCCGTCAGAGAATGGATGAAAACAAGCCTGCTAAATTCACTTGATGAATCCGTTAAGCTTACCGTAGCCGGTTCAAGCGCAGGCGCCTACGGTGCGCTGTTGGCATTTCCGTATCTGAAGCAATTACTGCCAAATTCGCGTGCCCATCTTTTGTCTGATGGTGGCAATGGCGTCATACTCGACAAATTCATCCAGGATGTCTTTCAAAGCGATATCTCCCCATGGCAGGCACGCGCCAACTTTCCCAATTGGCTACCTGCTTTTGAGGCGGCAACGTTTGGTGACCCAGACTTATTTATCGTCACTATCAACACCGCTATAGCGATGCAGTATCCACGAGACCGGTTCGCGCAATTCACCACTGCCTGGGATGCCGTACAGATCCTGTTCTACAACATCATGAAGAGTGAATACACGGTTCCCAATAATGGGTTCTATGGCTGGTTCAATGTCAATGCGCAAACTGCTGGTGAGTGGAATCTACGTATGCAAGCGGGCGCAGGCGCCACATCCGCGGCAGCAAACTATCGCTTTCACATCACGCCCGGCTGCGTACACACCGCGCTACGCTTCACAGATGAGTTTTATAGCCAGACTACCGGACTTACTCCACTCAATGACTGGATCAAAAACATGATCAGTAATCGCGGCAACGCCTGGCAGTCTGAATCTTGTGATGGTGCCGACTGCAAACCGCCAGTTTACATCGACGAGACTGGTAATATTCGAGTAGACCAGGACATGGTAAACGCCTGCCTGGTCAAATCCTTTGGCAGCTAGTCGCTTCTGATTTTACACGACCAGCCCTCAACACCTGTTGAGGGCTTTTTTCACTCGTAAACATTTGTGTACTCGTGCGGCAAGACTTAGCCGCTGTGTTATGCTTGCGCTTCACATGGCAAAATGGGACATCCCGGAATGCGCTACGTTTTGGAAACGGTTCCAAACTTTTCTTTTAGTCTGTTGAGTATCAGTGGAACAATTCAGCCAGACGACTTGACGTCGATGCTAAAGGAACTATGGACAGATGAGAGGTATCGTCAGTTATCCCATGTCGCCTGGGAGTTTGTAGATATCGAGTCTGAATATTTCCAGGACGATATTTTCAGACTCTTCGAGTATGTGCGCGACCACAAACAACAACGAGGACCACACACAATCGCCATTGTAGCACCACAAGATACCGAATTCGGCCAGTCACGTATGTTTTCCACATTATGCGATGGAAGAGGGCTAAAAATCGGCGTCTTCAGAGAATTTGTCGCCGCAGCCGCCTGGCTACAACAACAGATTGCGTTTGACGAAACGACTGTTTGACATAACGTCGGTCAGTGCCACTGGCTATTGTCTGGTTGCTCAATCTTAAAACGCTCAATAAACTGCTTTAGCAGAACCTTTACTTGATGCTCTACCGGTTGAAAGAGAAAGGCCGCTTTTATCGAAGTGCCATCTCTGTGTACTTCTTGCCGAATAAGTTTTCCACGCAATACAATTTTTTGGTTATCCATACTGAATGATATGCTGGCCTGATCATATATTGTGCCGCCATTTTTAAACACATTACTTTTCAACTGGCAGCCATTTTCAGAGATATCCATAAATTCGCCGGTATAACTAATACCTTTAAAGTTAATCATAACCTCAGTCTTTTCCGTAACCACCAGGCGTTCAGCGCCACGCCTTTCGACATTGGTAAAAATCTTTGATAGCTTGGTCTCCAGCGTCTGGCCGTTAAAGGGTTTGATCAGATACTCACTAACCCCCGCCTGTATCGCCATCATAATCGACTGTTTGTCATTACGCGTCGTCACCATAATAAAGGGGATGTCTTTGAATTGTTCATGCTGTTTAAGCTGCGTCAAAAAGGCAAAACCCGAAACAGACGGCATTTCCCAATCGCACAATATCAAATCCACTTTCTGACGGTTTTGCAAAACGTTAAGCGCCGCGGCTGCCGACCCTTCTTGCAATACATTCGAAAACCCCATTTGGGTATTTAGAAGTTTCGCGATATATTTTCGTATAGCACCAGCATCATCCACCACAAGTGCTGTCATCGTATCGTACATAGTAGCCTCTCGATCCCACTCTGGAATTAATCTTATATTTCTGAGCTAATTAGATTGTTATTGTTGCGGAATTAGTTCTTTTTGGCTATAGCACCAAAAAGGAACTGTGATGAGACTTGCACTATTTTTGTCTATGAGTCGGTTGACACTCACAGGCTTAACATGCCTCAAAATAGCGACTATCCGTTCGCTAACTGTGATTGCATACGCCGATATGTTAATTTAAATCTTTTCTTTCACCAGCGAGGTCAGTATATGCAAGAGTTTAAAACAACTTTTGAAGTACGTTGGGCCGACATTGACGCCAATCGACATATGCGTCATTCGGCTTATTACGATTACGCCGCACATTTGCGTGTACAGATCCTGGAAGCAATAGGTATGGATGTCGATACTTTGTCAAAGCTTCATATCGGCCCCATTCTTTTTCGCGAGGAAGCCGTGTTCAAACGCGAACTCGGCATGAGTGAAAAAATCTCGGTCAATGTCATGCTCAAGCGCTCTCGCCACGACGGTTCACGGTGGACATTTGTGCATGAGATTACGCGCGAAGACGGCAATTTGGCCGCAACAATCAGCGTAGACGGCGCCTGGATCGACATTCAAAAACGCAAAATCGTCGGCCTTCCCGAGGAATTTCTTGCCGCGTTGAAAGACCTACCCAAAACCGGCGATTTCGCCTATGAAGAAGATGAAAAGAAACCTTGACCTTTGCCGTACGTCAGGCACCAAATTGTCTGCATAAGTAAACAACACAAAGATCTAAGTGCCCATGGCAATATCGCCATAGGCGCTTTCTAATTATTGAACGCCATAACTTTGTATTTAAAACGATTGCAGCATCACGTCAAACTGAACTGTCTCTTCACCAAGGGTAAACATCACGTCTTCAAAATCCGGTGGTATTATCCTGACCTGGTAGTTGCGTATAAAACCAAAACTCTCCTCGGGAAAACCGATCCAGCTGTGATCCATAATTTCGTTATTGTTACGATCATGAAAGACAAACGCTGCGTATCTTCCCGGCGGAATATCTGTTAGCAGCAGATCCGCATGATTCTCCTGTATAGACGCCTCCGTCCGAATACTGATCTTGTCGATTTGCTTGGGAAAGTGTGTTTTTTCAGCTTCGTGAAACAAGGCCACTCTCACCTTTCCTTGCTCTCCGTCGATGCCGGAAACACGAATGCGTATTTCCGCCGCGGAAATATTGGACGACACCAGTAACAGAAAACACCAAGCGAGTAATTTATTCATATGCCAGGGCCTCACGTGTAGAAATGCGAATCGCGTTACGTGATGGCAGATGACTGGCGAACCAGCAGAAAAACACCGTCGTCACGACGGTTATCGCTACCCCGGCAGGACTGATACTCAAGGGAAGGTCTGCGCCGCCCATGATGAGATCACCCCAGAATCGCGCACCCAATTGACTCAGGGGCCAGGACAATATCAATCCCAAAGCCACTCCAATCATTCCCAGCAACATACCTTCGCTTACAAAGAGTCGATAAATATGTCCAGGTGTTGCGCCGATGGCGCGTAACACACCTATCTCACGGGTGCGTTCCAGCACGTTAATCCCCATTACCGATGCCATGCCTAAGGCACTTACGCTCAACACCATTAAGGCGAACACTACAAAGCTCATCAATATAATATTGAGGTGATCGTAGAGTATCTTGACCCGTTGCTGCTGCGACTCCACATCGAGCACCGGCAGTGCAGAGTCGGCAACGATTTTTTCTATCGCAGTCTTGAGCTGTATCACGCTCGCATAGCGACGATCTTGCGCGGCAAACATCAAGCTATTGACGAGATGCTCAGGATTGAACATCGCATCGTATTGTTGTTGGTCTATATAAAACTTGGTGGTATCGAATTCTTCTACCAGACCGACTAAGGTCAGCGAAATCGTTTTTCCGCCAATACCAAGACTCAACTGCGTGTCCATGTCCGGGAAACCGTAATCCTTCCATGCCTGGGTATTCATCACCAGTTCCTGCGCAGCGCCGCTCAACCATCTACCCTGTAGCATATCCGGTCGGCGCAATTGAGTATCAAACGGCAATGCGGTAATACCAATGCCATTTCCGGCCGTGAATATCTCGGACTGCAAAACGCCCTTTCCGCCACTCCAGGCTTCGATACGTTTGACGCCTTCAACATCTTCAAACAGCGGCAATAATTTTTCGCGACTTACCGGTGCCTTGAGTACCAGTTTGACGTCGTAGCGCATGCTATCGCTAGTCTGTTGCAACATTTCAAATAGCGAATGTCGAACATTGAACCCGGCATCAAACATCGCCACGCCAAACGCCATGCTCACTAAGGTGACAATTAATCGGCTCTTTCTGCGCATGCTATTGCGAACCGCAAACACGATGCTACCAGGTAAGTACGATGTGATAGACGACGCACTTCTGATTTTTTGCATGGAAGCATCCAGACCATATTCTCCGATACCTTGCTTCACTGACATCGCAGTACCACGAATAATCGTCGATAGAGAAAAGAGCAGCGGCAATAACAGAGCCGCAGCGATCAAAACCAGATAGACCTCAAACGGTAATTGGGTTGTCAGTATCTCGAAATTCAATTGCAACGCCGTGCCATAGGCCAGACCATATCCTGACGCAATCGCCAGTGGAATGCCGATAGCGCCAGACAACACACCTAATGACACAACCATTAACAGATAAATCACAAACACCTGAGAACGTCGGCCACCGATCGCCTTTAACACTGCAATCTGTCGCAATTGCTTAGACAATAGCGAGGCCATCAATTGCGACACCAACACCGCCGCCATCACAAAGGCCAGAAAACCGATACTGCCCTGTAACAACAACAAACTATCGAGCTGCCATTGATGTGGGTGGGCATTGAAATTTGGCGTTGATACGATGCGTAACTTCTTGCCCTGTCGCGCCATTGCTTCGCGCAACTGCGTTACGGCAACTGCGACATCGTCTTTCGAACCAACATTACGAAAGCGCACTATCATACGTTGATATGGCGACTCTCCGGTAAACTGACGATAGGTGTCGCTATGCATATAGCCAAAGATAAAATGATCCTGCGTAGCAGGTGGCTGAGCGGGATCGAAGGCGATGCCGCTGACGGCAATCTCATGCGTCGAGTTATTCATTCGTACTCTCGGCGCAGACCCCACTTTGATATTGGAAATCAGCCGGCCATTGCGTTCGATCAACATGCTTCCCGCTGCGGGTATTTGCTCGCCTTCCTGGTGGTAAACATGGGCAAGAGCGGTATGAGAAAAGTCATACAGTCCATATAGTCTCAGCGGCACCCATAAATCCGGTTGTATCTCAATGCGGTGCACTGAGTATTCGCGAAACTCGGCGGCGTCAACATAGGAAAGCGCATTCACCCACGACGCGTCACCCGCTACGAAATCATCTGAAACGAGAACAACATGTGGCGGTGCCGTCTCCAGGAAATTTTTCGGCATGTCCTGCGATAGCACCGTATAGGAAACCAGAATTGCACCTACGCCCCAAATTCCGATCACCAGTGCAAATACCACCAGTGCGAATCGCCCAGGCTCATAACGAATATCGCTAATCGCTTTTTTTAATAACATATTCATTAGCCGACCTCCTTTAAGCCATACTCCTGCTTCAGGTCTTCCGTCACCTGACCATCGTGTAGGCGAACAACACGCGAAAACCTGTCCAGCGACGACTGTTCATGGGTTACCACAATGACGGTCTTGCCCTCATTCACCAGCGTTTCAAATAACGACATAATGTCATTCGCCGTCGTACTGTCGAGATTGCCCGTCGGTTCGTCGGCGACGAGAACAGGAGAATTATTGGCGAGTGCGCGAGCTATTGCCGCACGTTGCTGCTCACCACCAGACAATGCTGCCGGAAGCTTTTGTGCGTGCTGCGCAATCCCAACCCGCGTCAATAATTGCGTGATACGCGCTGCACGTTGGCTTTTTGGAATCACATTAACAAACTCCATTGCCAGGGCCAGATTCTCGGCAATCGTCAGGGTAGGAATGAGTTGGAAGAATTGAAACACGATCCCAATATTACTCCCCCGCCAGGCCGCCAGTTGGCTCTCATTCATGCGGTGTATATCACCGCTATTGACCTTCACCACGCCCTCGGACGGATGATCAATACCAGTAAACATGTTCAACAGCGTCGATTTGCCGCTCCCAGAGCGCCCAACGATGGCTACAAATTCACCTGCGCCGATCTCCAGCGAGATCTCCCGCAAGGCATGAAATCGTCCCGCAGCGGCGTCATACCAACGGGATACCTGTTGTAGTTGAATCAGTTTTTTCATTGCTGCCTCCTGGATAGGGATATCGTTTCAGTCGTTATGGTGGGCAGAGCCTACAGATCCAGAGCAGGCCTCCGCTATACCGTATAGCTGCTATACAGTATAGTGTTATCGCGTATAGTTAGTAAACCTTGAGGGGAAAATTTTATGTAGCATGCCTATAATGCTCCGGGTTCTGTCCCGACAACGGCCATGCGACAAATTTAGACAGCTGATATAACACGCGGATAAACAACTACTTATGTCTACTATTGATTTGATTGTGCTGGGCATTTTGCTCAGAGAAGCGCAAAACGCCTATGAAGTGGTGCGCTTCATCCGTGAAAAAGAGGTGCATCGCGTACTCAAAATAAGCGAACCGGCGGTCTTCAAAAGTTGCCGACGTCTGGCTGAGGGCGGATACCTGGATGGTCAGACCATTCGTAGCGAAGGCGTGCCCGATAAGGTGGTTTATGCGGTTAATGCCAAGGGGGAGCAATATTTTTCCGAACTGATGAAGCATTTCGCTGCGAACTTCAAACCCTTTTATCTCGACTTTAATACGGTATTGTGGAATATCGATCAGTTAAAAGAAGAAGATGCGCTCAATTCCTTACGAACACTTCAGGAACAACTACACGAGGCATATCTCTGGGTTAGCAAACACGACGAAGAAGTCAGAAGTTTTCTGCCGTTTGGACCAAGACAAATCGTAAAACAATACACCATGACAATCGGTGCGCTAAAACAATGGATTGATGAAGCAGTTGAGGACTATTCACATAAAAATACGCGCTAATTGTAAATTGTTGCGACTGATTCCCATATTTATTACACCCAACGCCCGAACTCACTAAAGTTTCCACACCGCATCTCGCTATCCCTTCTATATATAGACGTACAAAACAAATGTTTTAGTCGGGAATAACACCATGAATATGTCAAACTTAACGGTGGGCAAGCGCTTGATGATAGGGTTTAGTGTTCTCGCCCTAATCTTTATCATTTCTATCGGTATTACACTCCAAGCGAGCAACCACGTAACAGATTCCGTCGAGCAGATCATAACTGAACAGTTTCCCTATGCCTTGGTCGCCGATGATATCGCGATAAATATTGTTCAAGTCCAGCAGTGGCTGACGGACGTGTCCGCTACACACAATCCCGACGGATATAAGGACGCCGAAGAAGCCGCGGACAACGTTAAAAAGGGAATTGAAAAATTTCGTGCGCTGTTTGAATCGCACAAAGATAAAGTCGCGTTGGAAAATCTTAATCAACTAGATACGGCCTTTGATGCCTTTTATAAAACGGGTATACGCATGGCCGAAGCATATTTGACTAAAGGTATAGAAGCCGGCAATGTGGTAATGGAAGATTTTGACGTGACTTCCGAGCGCCTGACAGAAAAAGCCATAACTCTCAAATCAGCACAAATGCAGGCCGCCCACGGGGTACTGGAAGATTCTTTATCCTCCGCAAACAGACTCGAAACACTACAATATTTACTCGGTACCTTCGCCGTGTTGTTTTGCCTTGTAATTGCTGGCGTGATTACCCGTAGCGTTACGACACCTTTAAAAACCATGCTCGACGCGACGATTGAGCTGCGTGAAGGCGATGGTGATTTAACGCGGCGACTACCAGACTTTGGGAAAAACGAACTCGGCGATGTTTCTGTCGCAATGAACGGATTCATCGAAAAAATACAAGACGTCATGCTGCGCGTAAATGAGACGGCTGAAAGAATTGCCGACTGCGCCGCCCAGGGTAAAGATACCTCTGGAGAACTGAGCTCTGCCGCTTCACGTCAGGCCGCCAGCCTGGAGGAAACCGGTGCGACGCTCACACAAATGGCAGCATCTATCAATGCCAACTCGGATAACGCCAAACGCACGGATGAAGTCGCCTCTACCGTGGCAACCGAGGCCAAAGCAGGTGGGGATGCTGTTGCTAGAACATCAGAGGCGATGAACGTTATAGCTGAAAAAATCGACCTCATTCAAGACATCGCTTACAAAACCAATTTGCTTGCCTTGAACGCCGCCATAGAAGCCGCTCGCGCAGGTGACCATGGTAAGGGTTTCGCCGTGGTCGCTGATGAAGTACGCAAACTCGCCGAACGCAGCCAACATGCAGCGCAAGAAATAACGGAACTGACGGTAAGCAGCGTGCAAATTGCATCCGAAGCAGGAACACTGCTCGCGAAAATCGTCCCCGCCATAGAAGAAACTGCCACGCTTGTGCGCGAGATAACCGCTTCTTCTAAAGAGCAATCTTCCGGTGTCAATCAGGTCTCAGATGTAATAACAGATCTCGACAAAGTCGCACAGGCGACAGCAAGCGCATCAGAACAATTGGCAGCTAGCTCAGGTATGTTAAATTCACAGGCAATCGAACTATCCACCATTCTTTCGTACTTCCGTCTGAGCAATTAGGATGGCTTGCTAGCGGTTTGAATCGAGAGCAAGCACCGAAGCAATGGTTTCGCGGAATTCCTTGATTTGAAGTGGCTTACTGATGTGTAAATAGAACCCGGCCTGCCGGCTTTTTTCTACATCGGATGGCAGGGCATTGGCGCTAACTGCAATCACCGGAACTTTATCCGAGAGCAAGCCCTTTTCTATAAGCATTTCGTGTAACTCGTATCCACTCATCTCAGGCAAATTGAGATCCAATAACAACAGATCGACGGAATTGTTCTCCAGCCACGCAGCGGCCTGACTGGGGCTCATCACTGAGTGAAACGATATGCCACTAAAAATAGATAGCGCTTTCTTAACAATAAGGGTGTTGACAGCATTGTCCTCAACGTAAAGAACCTTGCATTCTCTTCCGGCTAGTTTTCCTGGAGACTCACTTTCCGAATTCATTGGTTTTACCCCTTCCTCAGTCGCGCAACCGCTACCATTACGCCTTAAAGACACTGTGAATATACTGCCTCTACCGGGTTCACTGGATACCGAGATTTCACCCTGCATGAGCGTCACCAGACTCCTGGTAATACTTAAGCCTATTCCCACACCTTCACCGTCAGTCACATTCTTACCTTGAACAAATGGCTTAAATATCTCTTCCAAAAACGACGCGTCTATACCCACGCCAGTATCAACAACCTCGATAGAAACAGTTCCCGTTGTCCTGGTCGTAAGACGTATGTACACGCGCCCATCCACCTGGTTATAACGAATGGCATTATTCAGGAGATTGACGATCACTTGTTTTAATCTCAACTCATCCGCTTCCACGCAGACATCGCGTTCAGCTATCTCATTAACCACCGTAATACCGTGTTTCTTTGCCGTAGCCTGGGTAAGCTTGATACTCTCCTGCACAACGCGATCTACGCAAACAGACCGCAGTTTTATTTTCAACTGCCCGTTTTCGATCCGCGACAAATCCAAAATGTCATTTATCAGCGACAAGAGATAATGTCCCGCGCGATGTATATCCTTTACACCTTGGCGTTGATCAGTGCTAAGACCACTATCCTCTTCCAGTATTTCACTCAATCCCAATATGGCGTTAAGCGGCGTGCGTAGTTCATGACTCATGTTTGAAAGAAATACTGATTTGGCTTTCTCTGATTCTTCCGCGCGGTTTTTGGCGCGTTCCATCAAAATTTTGGATAGCGTAACATTATGTATGTTGTCCAACATATTATTGATGGCAAAAGCCAGTTTACCGAATTCGTCTTTTCGGTTTTCCTCCATACGGCTGTTTCGGTTAAATGCCTGCTCGTCCATGCCACCTAAAAACGCAAGTACACGAGAAAGCGGTTTAAATACTTTTTTATCCAAAATACGTTTTAATATTAGCGTAGAAAGCAAGATACTCAGAAATGAAGCAAAATGAAAAAATAGAGGCGCGCTGATACTTTTCTTTATTTGTTCCGCTTCCTGTATATAGGCTAAACCAATTTGAGAGACGAGATCATCGAACTTATCATTAAACTCCTGCTGCCCCAACTTGAGTCGATGCAAGTCTGAATCACTTACATTAGCGCCTTCTGACAGGCGAGCCGCAATCGCCAGATTTTCCTTCAGATACACCCTGTAGTCATTACGAATCAACAATAGAATGTCGCGTATATTCTTTTCGGCTCGACTACTACCTTCGTCGTCGCTTCCAGTAGTCAACATGATTGCGCGGCGATCATCCATTAAAGAAAATAGTTCGTCACTTAGTTCATAGAACTTATTTCCTTCGGCCGCCGCCAGTAGCAAAAGATTTTCGTCTCGTAACACAGCCGCCTGCAGAGCGTGGCGCTGGGTTGCGTTAACTGTCTCACGAACATCAAATACATTTTGCTGGGCACGCGCGGATTTTTCCAACGTATTGGCTATCGCCAAATCCAACTCTTGCGAGGAGTACCAGTCTAAGACGCCCATAGCGGCGATATACGATAGCAAAAACAGAAAGGATACATCGATGACGGTTTTGATACTGTAGTCTCTAAAAGGCAGCATGGACTACTCCACCGGAATATAGTTTTTATTGAGGATAATATCTCGTGCACGCGGCGACAGCATAAATCGAATAAATTGTGTTACCGCTTTATCCTCGACATGATTCTTTTTCACCACCAGATTTAACTGTCGTAGAACTGGAAACTTACGTAGCTTGACGTTTTCAGAAGTTGCGGCAATACCATCGACGGGTAGGGCCTTAACTTTCAAGCCCACATTTTGCGCCCGCTCAATCGCTCCTATAGACGCATAACCAATGGCATCAGGTTCAATTCCGACCAGCGCCAGTACTTCTGCGTTTGCGCCTACCAGTGTCGCCGATTCCGCGAGCGAGTTTATCGAAAAAGCGTTATCAAATATCTCCCGCGTCGATCGACCTTTTTCCTTGGAGATAAGTACTATGCTTTTTTGTACTGGACCACCAAAGAGCGACCAATCGATAGCGTCTCCAGTAAAAATTGCCTTTATATTTTGCCGTGAAATCTGCGTAACCGGATTATTGGCATGTATAACGACAGCCACCCCATCATAACCCAGAGTAAAAGCCGTTAACTCCCCTTCTTCTTTCGCGGTTAACGCCCTCGAGACCATTCCAATATTTGATTCGCCTGCAATAGTGTCACGAATACCTTTTCCACTGCCCCCGCCAACGACATGAAAATCGATTCCCGTTTCCTGCTCGAAGACACGCGCTGCCGCCTGTATCATTGGCAACACAGTGCTCGACCCTGATATGCGGCGATCTCCGGCATTTGCCGTCACCCCCCCAAACGAAGTGATGGAAAATATTAGCCAGAACATTAGGGTAATAGTGGTCTTTTTGCGAATGATCATCATACGATAAAATTATTTCTTAGAATCACTATCGGCACTTATCGAACAAAGTTTTACCTTACATATCTCATATTGTTTGTATGAATAAGGCGATTGAGTTCTATGCCAGCGCAGTTCACTGGTTTGCGTTCACACCATTGCTCGACTACATTTTTGTTATAAGGCCAACGCAGCGCCGGTATAACAATGATCTAATGTGGGGAACATATGAAAGGACGCACTTTCGCAGGCTTTGCCGTGGCCGCTATTCTGTTTGCATGTGGTGAGCCTCTTCCTATTTACTCAATTCATTCATCCTTGCAGGCAAGTTTTGTACGCACGCCAATGACGCCGTTGGTGGTTCGGTTGAATGAGCTGACAGATGATCAACGTCAGGATGTCATACCGATTAGCGGTACTAAAGGCGTGGTATTCAACGATCCTAAAGGTGAATACGATCTCAATGTCGCACGCATCAATAAACGCGCGCGCGTACAAGGTCGAGTCACAACGCTTACTTCGGGAGTATCGCTATTAACACAACGAATCTACTATACCGCTGGCTCCATTGCCCGCTACAACCTGTATGAGTATGATCTGACAACTGGCATGCGTAGCAAACGCATTCAATACAGCGGGCCAGGCGTGGACACAATCTGGTTTAACGAAGACGATGACATCAAGGAGTATGTTGTTTACAACGCCACTATAAACGCTATTAACGTACACATGGCGCGTTATAGTGGCCCTGGCGTGGATACTCTCTGGTTTACCGAAGATGACGACGTTCGATACTATATGGCGGACCTCTTAGACGCCACAGGTGCCGTTGTCGCTATGGCGCAATTTAACAGCGCTGGCGCAGACACCACCTGGTTTAGCGCCGATGATGAAATCGGCTCGGCGGAAATGGAAATGATTGATGCCGATGGCGATATGCGTTGGATGGAATTCGTCGACGCCGGTACCGACATGGATTGGAGTACGCTTGATGACAATACCGTTGGCAGCTTTGCCATGGTAATGCTTAATGTCGATGGATTGCCCGAGCGCCATAACTTTTTTGCCGACACCGGTGCAGACGCCACGCCTTTTACACCCGACGATACCGTCGCTTACTACCACGATTTTACTTACAACGCCCTCGGCGATCGTGAAACAGAAATACTGTTTTCCGCGCCGGGTGACGATATGCTGTGGCATACCGCCGATGATGTTATTGATAATTGCGAGGCGTTTAGTTATACCGCAGACAATAATCTCGATCAGGAAATACGTACGCTTGCTGGTGTCGACCTCACATGTTTTACCGCCGACGATCAAACCATACGCTACGACGCGCATATTTATGATGTTACGAATCACCTGACCGGTGAAAATCGTTATGACGATGCAGGAGTAGACGTGACATGGTTTACCGACGACGATGTCCTTGGGCGAGAAAGCATTTACACCCCGCAATAAACAGGGCATGCCGTTTTAATACGACATGCCCATACGGAAGACTAGCGACGTTGGTGTTTGCCACCGATTTTTGATTCAAAAGAGAACAACATACCGGTGCGCGGTACGGTAATCATTTCATAGGGCTGCTCGGCTACTAAACAGTAGATCGGCCCTTCCGGCGTCTTGATCCGACTTTCAACTTTCAGATAACTACCTTTGTCTTCCACTTCTTCCGTGGCAACGGCGTATCCACACGACGCGACTTGCCCCAGGAATTGCGCAATGACGACTTCGTTGTCGAAATCGACTTTAGGTGCCACCACCTCCTCGACGCTATTAGCCGTATGCATTTTCCACAAATGTTCCCAATGCATCGGACTATCAACAACCATAGTCATCTGGTGATTAATGGCGCTTTGACCACCTGCACTGAGGACATAAAACGGCACTTCATCATCGGCGAAACTGTTAGTTGAAATCAACGACATTAAAAAAAGACCTGTAATACCCAATGACTTTTTCATCTGCACTCCTCCATAAGTTAGTTGGATGAAACCATTCCTGGCCACTACATGATGAACCTATTTAAACAGGCTCTCAATCAGAATTTTTTTATTGGATATAAAGACGATATTGTTATGTATTCTACTCAGATGGTTTACGATATGTCCTTTCAGAAAAATCGACAGGTAGAAACGTCGCGACTTCCACCCGGGTAGAAAATTGAGAAACCTTTTAACTAATTACTTAAACCCGCTTTTGGGAAAAGCTAGATTCTTCATGTAATGTTATCGAACGCTAACTTTTCACCCGATTGAAATCGTGAGTACAAAGCGCCAGCATTCATACCAAAACTTTTTCCAGGGAACATCATGACCAGCCCCAAGTTACTCGACACCTATATGCCGGTTTATCAATTTTGTGAGTATCACGCTATTGCTATTGCTTGCGATAAAGCTACCGCATATCAGGCAATACGTACGTTAGATTTTTCAGACTCGTTGACCATACGCCTGCTGTTCTTATTGCGTGGCATGCCGACATCAGATATGCGACTACTGGGTTTTCTCCAGAAGGTAAATTTTACCTTGATGCGTGAATTGCCTGATCAGGAACTATTGATTGGCTTTAAAGCGCGTTATATGCCGGAAATAGTCGTCGATGTTGACGGTTTTCCTCTGGACGAAAGCTGCCCGATAAAAATGACATGGAATTTTCTAGTAGCTGAAGCAGAAGATGGTCGAGTCATCGTTAGCACCGAAACTCGCGCCTGGTGTCGGAGCCGTATGACACGCATGACTTTTTGGCCGTACTGGATATTAGTCAGGCCGTTTAGTGGTTTAATCAGAAGAATCATGTTACGTAAGATACGGCAATCCGCGCAATCAAACAGACAAGACACGCAGCCCTGCTAGTTCCCTATGAATGATGTTTGCAGCAGTGGGCAAACAAGGCAAAATCAAAAGAGTAAGCGCAGTTTACAATCAGAAATTGCGTAGTTCGTATTTTTTTTAATGTTGTCATCGCTAGTCAGCGACGATACGTAGAGTACACCTGGTATTTAGGCCTCTTCCAATTCCTTACGCTTGCCGACATGCGCATGGCTGTGATCGTGATCGTGATCGTGATCGTGATCGTGATCGTGATCGTGATCGTGATCGTGATCGTGATCGTGATCGTGATCGTGATCGTGATCGTGATCGTGATGATGAT